>OBMZ01000017.1_pt1 | contig 208616 bp, 164 predicted proteins | sample 1641141 | NCBI WGS metagenome assembly OBMZ01 (sample SAMEA104232307, study PRJEB22302) | sediment metagenome | biome: forest; feature: aquifer; material: sediment | place: USA | collected 2011-08-07 | depth 0.01 m | reverse complement strand
AGGACCGTGAAACGACTCCGCGCCGATGATAGTGCGGATTCCCGTGTGAAAGTAGGTCATCGCCAGGCTCTCCCATCAACACCCCAGCTCTCTCTGAGCTGGGGTGTTTGCTTTTAGGCGCTCAGATCCGATACCCAGCTTCCCCTGGCGCATCCGAGTCCCGGAGTCAGAGCCCAAACCTCCCAGCCAAATCTCATTTAAAAAGTGATCTTTACGCCAATTTTGTTGGCAAGGAAAGACCATCACTTTTCGCGATGTTCGGTTTGAATCACCTCAATGCTAGTGCTTGAGGTGGGTTATCGCTGTCTCGCGACACATTCGCAAAACTAGGCTGCGTTGAAGAAAAGTTGTGATACTGTATATTTATACAGTGTCCATCGGCTTGCCCTGGCGTCTCCATGTTTGCGTTGTCTCCGTCTCTTTCCGTCGCCGAAGATGTGGCGAAATGCCATGCCCCCGCCGTGCGCGAGGTGTCTAGGTTGCGTTCGCCCGCGCCGAAAGCCTCGACGGCGCCATTGCCGGAAACGCTGCATCCCGCATTGTGGAGTGCAGGCCGTCTGGCGCGAGGCGGCGGGCGCGTTCTGACCACTGGATATGATTTACTGAATGCCGAGTTGCCCGGTGGTGGCTGGCCCCTCGGCGGATTGACCGAACTGCTGTGTCCACAATCCGGTATTGGTGAATGCCGGTTGCTGCGCCCGACGTTGTCTACGCTGTGCGCGGGCGCAGGGCGCATCGCGCTGATTGCTCCACCGCATCTGCCGAATGCAGTGAGGCTGGTGGGCTGGGATTTCTCTCCTGAACAAATCGTATGGGTGCGGGCTGACAAGCCCGCTGACCTTCTGTGGGCAGCCGAGCAGGTTCTACGCAGCAAGGCTTTCGGCGGAGTACTGGTCTGGCTGAACCGGGCACGCCCAGGAGAGCTTCGCAGGCTGCAAGTGTTGGCCCAGGCTGGAGAGAGCGCCATCTGGTTGTTCCGGCCGGCCCAGGCGCAGCGTGAGTCGTCGCCGGCGGTACTGCGGCTGGGGCTGGAGCCGGCTGGCGCCGATGTGCTGTCCATCCTCTTCCACAAGCGGCGCGGGCCGTTGCGTGAATCTCCATTGCTGCTGCCGTTGGCGGATCCGATTCGGGCCGGTCGCGCTTCTGTGCGTCCGTTGCCTGTGCCGCCCGTCGAGCCGTTCATCATGGATCCGGCCACGGCGAAATTGCTGGCCGCGCTTTCGTCTCCTTCGTCTTCTGTGGCGTTCGACGCTTTGTCGGACGTTTTCGATCCAAACACTCCCGATCATGCCGTTCTGGATCGCAGTGCATCTGCCCTGTCTCCCTCTCGACGCGCTTCGACCCCGGTGGTCTGATCCGGCCGCGCTGCCTTTGCCGGTGGTGGTGTTGGAGCAGGAGCGCGTGGTGTCGGCCAACCGTTTGGCGATGCGCGAAGGCGTACATGCAGGCCTGCGGCGGGCGGGTGCCCAGGCGCTGGCGCCGCACGCTATACAGCTTGATCGTGACGTTGCGGCCGAGACGCGGTTGCTGCAATCGCTGGCGCTGGCGCTGCTGGCATTCACGCCGCACGTCACGTTGGGCGTGGCGGATGAGGCGACCGTGTTGTTGGAGGTGGAGGCCAGCTTGCGCCTGTTCGGTGGGCATCGCGCGCTGTGTCGGGCGGTGAGGTATTGCGCGTTTCGCTTGGGTGCCATGCCGCAGCTTGGCACCGGGCCGACGGCGCGCGGTGCGGCATGGCTTGCCAGTGCACAGCCGGCGCCGATACGTGGCCGGCGTCGCGCAGCAGCCCGTCAGGGGCGCGTGCGGAGGGCGGTGCGGCAGGAGAGGTTGTCGACGTTGCTTGATCAATTGCCGGTCGATGCGGTGGCGCGTCTTACACGGCCTGATTGGCTTGAGGGCCTCGGCTGCCGCACGCTGTCCGATTTGCGCGAGTTACCGCGTAGCGGATTGCGGCGGCGCTGCGGGCCGTTGCTGATGGATACGCTCGACGCGGCTTATGGCAACGGGCACGAGAGCTTCACGTGGTTCACCGCGCCGTTGTGCTTTGATGTGCCGTTGGAATTATCTGGCCGCATCGATAACGCGGAAGGTGTGCTGGCGGCCGCGGAGCAGTTGTTGTTGCAGCTGGTTGGCTGGCTGTCGGCGCTTCAGTTGGGCGCCAAGACGTACCGACTCACGCTGGAGCACGAACGCCGGCGCGGCCGGAGCAGTGAAGATGCCGCCTCCTCCACTCCGGTGGAGATCGCGCTGGCGCAGCCGGTTCGCACGCTGGCGCACTTGTCGCGGGTGCTGCACGAGCGCGTGCATCGGCTCACGCTGATCGCTCCGGTGGTCGAACTGCGTCTGACGGTGACCGACGCTACGCCGCTCGCGCCGCCTACGGAATCGCTGTTTCCCGAGCCCGGTGGTCGCGCTGAAGACGCTGCACGCCTGATCGACACGCTGATCGCTCGACTGGGTGCCGAGAACGTACTTCACCCGCAGCCGTGTGCCGACCATCGCCCCGAGCGCGCCAACCACTGGGTCGAGGTGAATGCCGCGACCACCGCGCAGAGCCGTGCCGCCGCGCGTCAGGCATTGGCGCAATGGCATGCGCAGCAGCCGGAGCGGCCGCTTTGGCTGCTGGAGAAACCGATCGCGCTGCTGACACGTCAGCATTATCCGTATTACCGAGGGCGGTTACGGCTGGTGTCGATGCCCGAGCGCATCGAATCCGGCTGGTGGGATGACGTCCTCATCAAGCGCGATTACTTCATCGCCGAAGGAGAAAAAGGCGAGCGTTACTGGGTATATCGCGAGCGCGTTTCCGCAAGCAAGGTCAATGCGGGAGATGAGGACGCTCGTTGGTATCTGCACGGCTTGTTCGGTTAAGCACGTCATGACTTCGGCCACGCCACCCCCCGTTCTGCCCGACTATGCAGAGTTGCATTGCATCAGCAACTTCACGTTCCTGACAGGCGCGTCGCACCCGAGCGAGCTGGTGGAGCGCGCCAAACTTTACGGTTATCAAGCGCTGGCGCTGACTGACGAATGCTCTGTAGCAGGCACCGCGCGGGCGCTTGTGGCTTCGAAGGAGCACGAACTGAAGCTCATCATCGGCAGTCGCTTCACGGTGCGCAATGCCGATGGCGAACCCTGGCTGCGGCTGGTGCTGCTGGCGCAGAACATCGAGGGTTACGGCAACCTGAGCGAAATCATCACGCACGCGCGGTTGGCCGCATCCAAGGGCGAATACCGCTTGCTGGCTGACGATTTGGCCTCGCCCCAAGGCGAACTCGCGCACCTGCGCGGCGCGCCCGATTGCCTGGCGATTCTGCTGCCTGATTACGATCCTGACCCGCAGCAACTGTTGGCTCAGGCGTGGTGGTGCCAACGCGTGTTCGGGGATCGGCTATCGATTGCGCTGGAGTTGCCGCTGCGGCACGCGGATGACCGCCATCGCGGTACGGTCTTGGCGGTGTCGGAACAGATCGATGTGCCCATGGTCGCGACCGGCGGTGTTCAGATGCACACGCGCCAACGCAAACCGCTGCACGACGTGCTGACCGCCATCCGTCTATCCAAGCCGCTTTCCGAGTGCGGTTTGGAACTTGCGCCCAGCGCTGAACAAGCAATGCGCACGCGCATGCAGCTCGCGTTCCTCTATCAAGGCGAGGGGGGCGAGAAGATCCTGCGTCGCACGGTGGAGCTGGCCGCGTTGTGCAATTTTTCTCTCGACGAAATCGAATACGAATATCCGAGCGAAGTCGTGCCGGAAGGCATGATGCCGGCGGAATACCTGCGCGCCGAAACGTTCGCTGGCGCCGCGCGACGCTATCCGAATGGTGTATCGGACAAGGTGCATGCGCAGATTGAGGAGGAACTCGGGCTGATTGCCGAGCTGGGTTACGAGCCGTTTTTCCTGACCGTCTATGACGTGGTGAAGTTCGCGCGCAACGAAGGGATTCTCTGCCAGGGGCGAGGTTCGGCGGCCAACTCGGCGGTGTGCTATTGCCTGGGGATTACCGAGGTGAACCCGGACAGCGGCAACACGCTGTTCGCACGCTTTCTTTCGCGTGCGCGCAATGAGCCGCCCGACATCGACGTCGATTTCGAGCATCAGCGTCGCGAAGAGGTCATCCAGTACATCTACAAAAAATACGGTGTGACACGTACAGCGCTGGCAGCAGCGCTCATCACTTACCGCACGCGTAGCGCACTGCGTGACGTCGGTCGCGCGTTGGGTATCGACCTGGGCATCGTCGAGCAGGTGGCCAAGGGGCAGGCGTGGTGGGATAGCCGTAAGGAATTTGCGCAGCGCGCAGGCCAGCAAGGTCTGGATCCGGAATCACCGTTGGTGCTGCGCTGGGCGCAACTGGTGGATCAGTTGCGTGGTTTTCCGCGCCATCTGTCGCAGCACGTGGGCGGGTTCGTGATTGCGCAGGGCAAGCTTTCGCGCCTGGTGCCGATCGAGAACGCCGCGATGGAAAACCGCCGCGTCATCCAGTGGGATAAAGACGATCTCGAATCGCTGCGCCTGCTGAAGGTGGACGTACTGGCGCTGGGCATGCTGACGGCCATTCGCCGCACGCTGGACATGGTCGATGCGTTGCCCGGGCGGCGCGAGCACTACGGCGCGACGGCCAAGCTCGCCATGCAGCACCTGCCCGATGACGATACCGAAACCTACGACATGATCTGCCGAGCCGAGACTATCGGCGTGTTCCAGATCGAATCGCGTGCGCAGCAATCGATGCTGCCGCGTCTGCGTCCGCGCGAGTATTACGACTTGGTGATCCAGGTGGCCATCGTACGGCCGGGGCCGATCCAGGGCGGCATGGTCCACCCGTATCTGCAGCGGCGCGAGGCAAAGCGCAATGGCAACACCGATTGCGTGACCTACCCCGGCCCCGAGGTGAAAGCCGTGCTCGAACGCACGCTGGGTGTGCCGATCTTCCAAGAGCAGGTGATGGAGATCGCCATGAAGGCCGGCGATTTCACTGCGGATGATGCTGACCGCCTGCGCCGCGACATGGCCGCCTGGAAGCGCAAGGGGAATCTCACGCAGCATCAGGAGCGCCTGGTGCATGCGATGGTCGTCAAGAGGCGCTACGACCCTGCTTTTGTCGAAGCGCTGTGCAAACAGATGGAAGGTTTTGCCGAATACGGCTTCCCTGAAAGCCACGCGGCAGGCTTTGCCAAGCTGGCTTACGTCAGCAGCTTCCTGAAATGTCACGAGCCGGCGGCGTTTTTTGCGGCGTTGCTCAACAGTCAGCCGATGGGGTTCTATTCACCGTCGCAACTGGTGCAGGAGGCGCGGCGCAGCCATGTGCGCGTGCTGCCGGCGGACGTGACGGCCAGCGTCTGGGACAGTACGCTGCATCCCCGCGCCGATGGCGAGACCGGTGAAGATGGCCTAGTGCAACCCGATATCCGGCTCGGGTTGAATCGCATTCGGGGCATGCGCAAGCCGGCTGCCGAGCGCATCGAAGCGGCTCGCGCCCAAGCGCCATTTACCAGCGTGGAGGATCTCGCCCATCGCGCTGCGCTCGACCGCCACGATCTGAACGTGCTGGCCGCAGCCAATGCGCTCAAGTCGCTGGCCGGCCACCGTCGTCAGGCGCTATGGCAAACGCTCGCACTGCAGGAGCCGGGCCGCGATCATGCGCTGCTGCGCCAGGCTCGTCCGGTGGAAGCGCCGCTGGAACTGCCTGCACCGCCCATAGGCGAAGAGGTGATGGCTGATTACGGCAGCCTTGGGTTGTCACTGCAGAGCCACCCGGTAGGGTTGCTGCGCGCACGACTCGACCGCATGCGTTTTGCCACCGCCGCCACGCTGGCCGGCTATCGCAACGGACAATTGGCGCGCGCTTGCGGCATTGTCACGGTGCGGCAGCGGCCGGGCACGGCCAAGGGCACGATCTTCGTTTCCATTGAAGACGAAACAGGCGCTATCAACGTCATCCTCTGGCCGCACTTGATCGAGCGTCAGCGACGCGAAGTGCTGAACGCCCAGTTGCTGGGCGTCTACGGTAAATGGCAATGTGAGCGCGAGACCCGACACCTTGTCGCCCAGCATCTGGTGGATCTGACCCCACTTCTGGGGCGCCTCGCCACTTCCAGCCGCGACTTCCATTAATTTCCTGTCCACCGGCAACTGACCGCCGCGTCACCTTCGGCACGGCAATTGCGTGATGAGAGGCACGCGCGCTCGCCCCACCGTGACGCAGGAGGCACAGGCGGTTCTCTCCCGCCGGGCACCCTCCGATTGGTGGTTAGGGCAAGCGCGGATCGACGAAACGCAATGCGGATGCAAGGATTTGCGCTTGAGGCGTCACAAACTTGGCCTGCCAAGCGAAGAAAACGGCATCTGTGAGGGAACTGACCCGCAAGCCGCCTTGTCACCATAAACAGGTTGATGAGATGCGCTTTCATCACGCGTCGATATTGGGTGCAGTCGAAATTACGTCTACTCTGTAGAAAACACATCACGGAGGCCGCCCCCAAAAACCTATGCAGCGGCGTGCATACATGACAGCCGCCGCCGTTGCCGTGCTGTGTATGACCGCGGACGAAGGTGCAGCCACCCGATCCGCATATTTTCAGCCCATCGTTCGGGTCCAGACCCGGCGGTGTTTCCCATCTCAGGTGCAGGAGCGAACAGATGGAACAGCCTTTCAAGCAGTTACACAGTCTGCGCAAGTCGCGCAAGCTCAAACAGGAAGATGTCGCCAAGATGGCTGGTATCTCTCGCGAAGCGTATCTGCGCGCGGAATCCGGTCGTGCCGATCCCCGCCTGTCGACGCTGATGGCCGTGGCGGGCGCGCTGGGGCTGGAGGTCGTTCTGGCGCCGCGAGAAGCCGTTGCCGAGATCGAGCGCGTGATTGCCAATCACCCGACGCAGCCAACGCAAGCGGGCGGCGGTGGGGCAGAAGCAGGCCACGAGCGCTCGGAGCAAGGCTCAATGGGCGGCACGGGCGGTGGTCATGGCCTGGCGGGCCAATACCGCGGGCCGGAGCGCCATCCGCAGTCGGCCTATCATCCGGGTGCCTCGCATAGCCAAGCCGGCCAGCAAGGCGCACCGCATGCTGGCAGCAGTGCAGAAGATCGCTCGCGCATGACGTCTTCGGACCGCCCAGGCGCTGGCGGCTCGTCGGGCGGCTCGGATCGTCCAGGCGGTTCGGGGTCCCGCGAGTCGTAAGCGGATCTTTCTATCACAGGCCGGGCGCGCAAGCGCCCGGCTTGCGATTGAGCGCAGGAGGCAGTCGCACTACAATCGGCCGGGCAAACCGCGCCGAGGATATGTGTGCGCGTTTGCGCCAACGTTTCCTTTTCTTTTCATATGAACGGCGATCCGCCACGCAACCAGATGGCGAAAGCCATGCCGCAACACCCGCCGTTCTGGCACCACCTCAAACAAGACGTTTTCTTCTGGTCGCTGCTGGCCATTTGCGGCGCGCTGACCCTGGTGGCGCCCAAGCGCATTGTTGAATATCCGGCGCTGATTGACTGGCACACCATTGCCGCATTGGCCGGCTTGCTCATCCTGACCAAGGCGGTTGAGGCCAGCGGCATGCTGCAGTTGCTCGGCCGGCGCCTCGTCGAGGTGGTTAGCAGCCAGCGTGTACTGGCACTCAGCCTAGTAGCGGCTTCGGCGGCGCTGTCCACCGTATTGACCAACGACGTGGCGTTGTTCGTGATCGTGCCGCTCACCGTCGGTTTGCGGCAGGTCGCCAGCTTGCCGGTGGCGCGGCTGGTGATATTCGAGGCGCTGGCGGTCAACGCGGGTTCTGCACTCACGCCGATCGGCAATCCGCAGAACCTTTTCCTGTGGCATCAATCGGGGCTGTCGTTTGGCGCATTTGTCTGGCAGATGGCGCCGATGGTCGTGCTGTTGATGGCCTTGCTGCTGCTGGTGACGTGGCTGGCCTTTGCCTCGCACGAAATCCATCTGCATGCCGAAACCGCCGACGTGGAATTGCACAAGCGCCTGCTGGTGCCGGCACTCGCGCTGTACGTGCCGTTTCTGGTGTTGACCGATCTGGGCCACCCCCTGGTGGCGGCGGCCGGATTGATCGTGCTGTACCTCATCGGTGCGCGCTATGTGCTGGCGCGGGTGGACTGGGGTCTGCTGCTCGTGTTCATGTTGATGTTCATTGACCTGCGGCTGGTGGCGCAGCTTGATGTTGTGCGGCAAGCGCTGGATGCGCTGGCGTTGAACAATCCAATGCATCTGTACTGGGCCGGCATTGGCGTGTCGCAGATCATCAGCAACGTGCCGGCGGCGATCCTGCTGGCCGAGTATTCGCATGACTGGCCTATGATCGCCTTTGCGGTCAGCGTGGGCGGTTTCGGCACGCTGATCGGGTCGCTGGCCAACCTGATTGCGTTGCGCATGCTGGGCGATCGCCGTGCCTGGTGGGTGTTTCACGCGTACTCGATGCCGTTTCTATTGGCTGCGGGGGGCATCGTGTACGCGTGGCTGATGTGGCTGCGTTAGGCGGGCACCGCATCCCAATCGGGCGAAAAGGCCGGTTGTACATGGCGCAACGTCTTCGGCAACGCGGCAATGGCGGCATGGTCCGTCATACAGGCGCAGGCGCAATGCATCGAGGCCGGATGAGCGTTTTGCGTTGTACGCGCTGTATCCGTCGCGTCGTTTCCTGCCGGTGAAGGTGCATGCGTTTATCGATTTTCGGCGTAGAAAACCTGCCTGCGGGCTAGCGCACAAAGCACTGCGGCCGCACTCGGCGGCCGCAGCGGATGAAGCAAAAAAACGTTAGACCTTCTTGGCCGCCATCACGGCTTCCGACACATTCCGCGGAGCTTCAGCGTAGTGCTTGAATTCCATCGTGTACGTCGCGCGGCCCTGGCTGAGCGAACGCAGGTTGGTGGAGTAGCCGAACATTTCAGCCAGCGGCACCTCGGCATGCACGACCTTGCCGCCGCCACCCGGAATGTCTTCCGTGCCTTGCACCATGCCGCGCCGTGACGAGAGATCGCCGATCACGTTGCCCATGTAGTCTTCCGGCGTTTCCACTTCTACGGCCATCATCGGCTCAAGCAGGATGGGACCGGCCTTGCGCATGGCCTCTTTGAAGGCCATCGAGCCAGCCATGCGGAACGCGTTTTCGTTCGAATCCACGTCGTGGTACGAGCCGAAGGTCAGCCGCACCTTCACGTCCACCACCGGGTAGCCCGCCAGCACGCCCGTGTTGAGCGTGTCACGGATGCCCTTGTCCACCGCCGGAATGAACTCACGCGGGATCACGCCGCCCTTGATCTCGTCGACGAACTCGTAGCCCTTGCCGTCGTTCGGCTCCAGCGTGATGACCGCGTGGCCGTACTGGCCGCGTCCGCCTGATTGCTTGACGAACTTGCCTTCGACGTCTTCAGCGGCCTTCTTGATGGTTTCGCGGTAAGCCACCTGCGGCTTGCCGACGGTCGCTTCCACGCCAAACTCGCGCTTCATGCGGTCGACCAGTATTTCCAGGTGCAGCTCGCCCATGCCCGAAATGATGGTCTGGCCGGATTCTTCGTCCGTCTTCACGCGGAACGACGGGTCTTCCTGCGCCAGTCGGTTCAGGGCGATGCCCATCTTCTCCTGGTCGGCCTTGGTCTTGGGCTCGACGGCCTGGCTGATGACGGGCTCCGGAAATTCCATGCGCTCCAGCACGATGACGTGCTCGGGGTCGCACAGCGTCTCGCCGGTCGTCACGTCTTTCAGGCCCACGGCGGCGGCGATGTCGCCGGCCAGCACTTCCTTGATCTCTTCGCGCTGGTTGGCGTGCATCTGCAGGATGCGGCCCAGGCGTTCCTTCTTCTGCTTGACCGAGTTGTAGACCGTGTCGCCCGAGTTGATCTTGCCCGAATACACGCGGAAGAACGCGAGCTGGCCGACGAACGGGTCGGTCATGATCTTGAAGGCCAGGGCGGCGAAGGGCTCGCTGTCGCTCGGGTGGCGCTCCAGCGGCTCGTCTTTCTCGCCGTGGCCTTCGATGGCGGGAATGTCCACTGGCGAGGGCAGGTAATCGACCACCGCATCGAGCATCGCCTGCACGCCCTTGTTCTTGAAGGCGGAGCCGCACAGCATCGGCTGGATTTCGCCGGCGATGGTGCGTTTGCGCAGGGCGCGCTTGATCTCTTCCTCGGTCAGCTCTTCTCCGCCGAGGTATTTGTTGAGCAGTTCTTCATCCGCCTCTGCGGCGGCTTCGACCATCTTTTCGCGCCATTCCTGCGCGATGGGCAGCAGCGCCGGGTCGATGTCGGTGTACTCGAACTTCACGCCCTGCGAGGCATCGTCCCACAGGATCTCTTTCATCTTGACGAGGTCGACCACGCCGCGAAAGCCGTCTTCGGCGCCAACGGGAATCTGGATCGGCACGGGGTTGCCCTTCAGTCGCTCGCGCATCTGGCGCTCAACGCGGAAGAAATCCGCGCCAATGCGGTCCATCTTGTTGACGAACGCGATGCGCGGCACCTTGTATTTGTTGGCCTGGCGCCAGACGGTTTCCGACTGCGGCTGCACGCCGCCCACCGAGTCGTAGACCATGCAGGCGCCATCCAGCACGCGCATGGAGCGTTCCACTTCGATGGTGAAATCGACGTGGCCCGGGGTGTCGATGATGTTGATGCGGTGCTCGGGGTAGTTGCCGGCCATGCCACGCCACATGCAGTGCGTGGCCGCCGACGTGATGGTGATGCCGCGCTCCTGCTCCTGCTCCATCCAGTCCATCGTGGCCGCGCCGTCATGCACCTCGCCTATCTTGTGATTGACCCCGGTGTAGAACAGGATGCGCTCGGTCGTGGTGGTTTTGCCGGCGTCGATGTGCGCCGAGATGCCGATGTTGCGATAGCGCTCGATGGGGGTCTGGCGGGGCATGATGTTTCTCTTCCGTTGAAGGACACTCGCATCGCCAACTCCGCACCATGCGAAGGGCGAATGTGCGAGTGGGAACACATTATAGGATCGGTCCTATCCCATCGCATGTAGGGGTATTGGATGAAATTTCACCCCTTTCACATCTCATATCCGAGCTGGTGGAGGCGCGAAAAATCCAGCACTTCGATTTCTCCGTAAGCCAGCTTGAGGATGCCGCGTGCCTCGAAATCCTTCAAAACCTGGTTCACGGTCTGACGCGACAGAGACAGCAATTGCGCAAGCTGCTCCTGTGGCACGTGCAGCACACGCCGCGTGCCCAGGCGCAGGTCGCCGTAGCCGTCCGCCATCAGTAGCAGGCGCCGCGCCACACGTACGGGGGCGGGCAGGAGCGCGGTTTCTTCCAGCACGATGAATGTCAGGCGCAGCTTGTGAGTCAGCAGCAGGGCAAATGCATGCAGCAGCGCGGGCGAGCCATCCAGCAAGGCGATCAGCGCCGCCTGCGGCATATGCAGCAACGTCGTATGGCCGTCGGCGCGGGCGTCATGCGTGCGGGGCTGGCGGTCGAACACGCCGATTTCGCCAAACCAGTTGACCGGTTCCAGCACGGCCAGCAGGGCTTCCCGCCCGTCTGCGCTGGTGGCGCCGATCCGGATCGTGCCTTCCACCACGCAGTACAGGCCGTCGGGCGCGTCGCCACGCTGGAAGAGAAGTTCCCCGGCCCCCAGGCGCCGGACGGCGGCAATGTCGATCAAGGCGTCCTGCAGGGCCGCGTCAAGCGTGCCGAACCAGCTGCTGGCGTGCAGCCGTTCGCGGAAGGAGCGGGCGTCCAGCGTGCCGGAGCTGGCGACGGGGTGGTCCATGGGGGCGGCTGAAGAGCGCTTCGGAAACGTCGAATGTGTCGGCTACGCGACAGAGCGGCATGCCGTGCACTGACTAGGATGAAATGATCATAACGAGCGTGCGGCAGGAGCGTCCATGCTGCAAACGCACAAAATCCGGAGGCCCTCATGCGCACCCTGTCTGACCATCTTTCCAACTACGCCGCTTACCACCAGGACGGCCGCAATATCGCCACGCACTTTGTCGGCATTCCGGCGATTGTGCTGGCGGTTGCGGTGTTGCTGTCGCGGCCCGTGCTGGCAGACCTGTCTGGCGTGGCCGTAACACCGGCACTGCTCGTGCTGGCGCTGGCGACGCTGTTCTACCTGCGTTTGGACGCGATGTTCGGCGTGGTGATGTTTGCGCTGATTGCCGTGTGCGTGTGGGCGGGCAACCACGTGGCCGCACATTCGACGGCGGCCTGGTTGTCAGTGGGCATCGGCCTGTTCGTGATCGGCTGGATCATCCAGTTTGTCGGCCACTACTACGAAGGACGTAAGCCGGCGTTCGTCGACGATCTGGCGGGCTTGGTGATTGGGCCGCTGTTCCTGGTGGCCGAGACAGCGTTTGCCCTGGGTTTGCGCGCGAAGCTGCGTGACGAGGTGGTCAGCCGCTCGCACGCCATGCGCGCCGCGATGGCGGTCAAGCACGCCACCGCCTGAGCTGCCAGCCCCAGGCTATTTCTAATTTCTATTCAGACTTCGCGGCCGGTTGAAAAACCGGTGCGCGATTCTGCATGCCGGCCAGCACCGCCTCGCGCTGATTGTCCGTGCCGATCAGCCGGTCCTGCTCGACCGACTCGGCCAGCAGAATGGCAGCGGTGTCGCCGTCTTCCGCAACTCGCATCAAGCGCTTGCCGGCGCGGATGGCGTCGGGGCTCTTCAGCGCAATGTCGCGCGCTGCCGCCAGCGCCGCCGCGCGCGGATCGTCCACAACGTGCGTCGCCAGCCCCAGGGCGAACGCTTCTTCGCCGTTGACGACACGACCGCTGTAGATCAGCTCGCGCAGCCGATCCGGGCGGACCAGGCCGCGCGTGAGCGCCATGCCGCCCATGTCGGGCACCAGACCCCATTTGATTTCCATGACCGACAGGCGCGTGTCGGCCGCTACGTAGCGCACGTCGGCGCCCAGCGCGATCTGCAGACCGCCGCCGTAAGCGACACCATGCACTGCAGCCAGCACCGGCACCGGCAGATCACGCCATACCGTGCAGGCGTACTGCGGCAGATTGGCTGCCCCATGCGTGCGCTTGGCAAGACGGCCGGCGCTGATGTCCGAACCCGCATCGTTGCTGCCCAGGCTCGCCATGCTTCCCATGTCGAGGCCCGCGCAGAAGGCGCGCCCCTCTCCGGACAGCACTACGGCGCGCAGATCGGCCTCGTTCATCAGGCGTTTACCAACGGTCACGAGCGCTTCGAACATGGCCGGGTCGATGGCGTTCATTTTCTCGGGGCGGTTGAGCCGGACTTCAGCCACGCCGGCGTCGATGCTGAGCAGGATGCGGTCAGTCATGAAGAGGTGTTCTGTGCGAGAGAGTCGAATCAATCGGGAGCGATGACCAATGCATCGCGCTTGTCCTTCACCTGTGCCCAGTGCGCATGATCTTGCAGAGGCGCTTGCACCTTCGTCAGGCGGGGCCAGTCGGCGCGGCGCGAGAGCTGTGCATTCAGTGCAATGAAGTCCTGCTGATCGGCCGGCACTTCGGCAGCCGGATAAATCGCGCCCACCGGGCACTCCGGCACGCAGATCGAGCAATCGATGCATTCATCCGGATCAATCACCAGAAAATTCGGACCGGCATGGAAGCAGTCCATGGGACAGACGGCGACGCAGTCGGTGTATTTGCATTGGATGCAGGATTCGGTGACTACATATGGCATTGCGGGCGAGGGTGGGGACCGGTTGGGAACTCGCCCGCAATTATGCGGCATCGGATCCAAAGAGGACGGTTTGCCCGTTTAACTCTTATATAAGATATAAGACATTTGACCGTCTGGGGTATTGCGATTAGAATCGCGCCCAAGCGGCGCCCGGAACACCTTCGGGATGCCCGAAAAGATTCCCCTGTAACGTCATCTCAGCAGGTCTTCCATGCTTGAAAACTATCGCGCTCACGTGGCCGCTCGCGCCGCGCTCGGTATTCCCCCGTTGCCGCTGACGGCTCAACAGACCGCCGAACTGGTCGAACTGCTGACCAATCCGCCCGCTGGCGAAGAACAGACCCTGGTCGACCTGATCACCCATCGTGTGCCCGCAGGCGTGGACGAAGCCGCCCGGGTGAAGGCCGGCTTCCTGGCCGCCGTGGCCAAGGGCGAGACCGGCTGCGCGCTGATTTCGCGTGCCCACGCCACGGAGCTGCTCGGCACGATGCTGGGCGGCTACAACATCCAGCCGCTGATCGAACTGCTGTCTGACGCCGAAGTGGGCGCGGCGGCCGCAGAAGCGCTGAAAAAGACGTTGCTGATGTTCGACCAGTTCCACGATGTAAAGGAACTCGCCGACAAGGGCAACGCGAACGCGCGCGCCGTGCTGCAGAGCTGGGCTGATGCCGAGTGGTTCACGAGCCGTCCGGAAGTGCCGCAAAGCCTGACCATCACCGTGTTCAAGGTCACGGGCGAAACCAACACCGACGATCTGTCGCCGGCACCGGACGCCACCACCCGCCCGGACATCCCGCTGCACGCCCTGGCGATGCTGAAGAACGCACGCCCCGGCATCACGCCGGAAGAAGACGGCAAGCGCGGCCCGGTCAAGTTCATCGAATCGCTGAAGGAGAAGGGTCACCTAGTCGCCTACGTGGGCGACGTGGTCGGCACCGGCTCCTCGCGCAAGTCGGCCACCAACTCGGTGCTGTGGTTCACGGGCGAGGACATTCCGTACGTTCCGAACAAGCGCTTCGGCGGCGTGTGCCTGGGCGGCAAGATCGCCCCGATCTTCTACAACACGATGGAAGATGCCGGCGCGCTGCCGATCGAACTCGACGTGTCGCAAATGAACATGGGCGACGTGGTTGAACTGCGCCCATACGAAGGCAAGGCACTGAAGGACGGCAAGGTCATCGCTGAATTCCAGGTCAAGTCCGACGTGCTGTTCGACGAAGTGCGCGCCGGNGGCCGCATTCCGCTGATCATCGGCCGCGGTCTGACCGCCAAGGCCCGTGAAGCGCTGGGCCTCGCACCGTCGACGCTGTTCCGCCTGCCGCACCAGCCGGCCGACAGCGGCAAGGGCTTCTCGCTGGCGCAGAAGATGGTCGGTCGCGCATGCGGCCTGCCGGAAGGCCAAGGCATCCGCCCGGGCACGTACTGCGAACCGAAGATGACGTCGGTGGGCTCGCAAGACACCACGGGCCCGATGACCCGCGACGAACTGAAGGACCTCGCCTGCCTCGGCTTCTCGGCCGACCTGGTGATGCAGTCGTTCTGCCACACCGCCGCGTATCCGAAGCCGGTGGACGTGAAGACGCACCAGACGCTGCCGAACTTCATCAGCACGCGCGGCGGTGTCGCGCTGCGCCCCGGCGACGGCGTGATCCACTCGTGGCTGAACCGCATGCTCCTGCCCGACACCGTCGGCACCGGCGGCGACTCGCACACGCGCTTCCCGATCGGCATCAGCTTCCCGGCGGGTTCGGGCCTGGTCGCCTTCGCGGCAGCCACCGGCACGATGCCGCTGGACATGCCGGAATCGGTGCTCGTCCGCTTCAAGGGCAAGATGCAGCCGGGCGTCACGCTGCGTGATCTGGTCAACGCGATTCCGCTGTACGCGATCAAGCAAGGCATGCTGACGGTCGCCAAGCAAGGCAAGAAGAATATTTTCTCGGGCCGCATCCTCGAAATCGAAGGCCTGCCTGACCTGAAGGTCGAGCAAGCGTTCGAGCTGTCGGATGCATCGGCTGAGCGTTCGGCCGCAGGTTGCACGGTGCACCTCAACAAAGAGCCGATCATCGAATACCTGAACAGCAACATCACGCTGCTCAAGTGGATGATCGCGCAGGGCTATCAGGATGCCCGCAGCCTCCAGCGCCGCATCAAGGCGATGGAAGCATGGCTGGCTGATCCGCAACTGCTGCAACCGGATGCCGACGCCGAATACGCTGCCGTCATCGAGATCGACCTGGCCGACATCCACGAGCCGATCGTCGCATGCCCGAACGACCCGGACGACGTGAAGACGCTGTCCGACGTGGCTGGCGCGAAGATCGACGAAGTGTTCATCGGCTCGTGCATGACCAACATCGGTCACTTCCGTGCCGCGTCGAAGCTGCTGGAAGGCAAGCGCGACATTCCGGTCAAGCTGTGGGTGGCGCCGCCGACCAAGATGGACCAGAAGCAGCTGACCGAAGAAGGTCACTACGGCGTGTTCGGCACGGCCGGTGCGCGTACCGAAATGCCGGGCTGCTCGCTGTGCATGGGTAACCAGGCACAGGTGCGCGAAGGTGCGACGGTCATGTCGACGTCGACGCGTAACTTCCCGAACCGTCTGGGCAAGAACACGAACGTGTACCTTGGCTCGGCGGAACTGGCGGCGATCTGCTCACGCCTGGGCAAGATCCCGACCAAGGACGAGTACATGGCCGACATGGGCGTGCTCACCGCGAACGGCGACAAGATCTACCAGTACATGAACTTCGACCAGATCGAAGACTTCAAGGAAGTGGCCGACACCGTGCAGATGTAAACGCGTTGTCGTGACTGCGTCGGGTCCTACCTGACATAGTGAAGTGCAAAGGCGCCGGGGGTGGAATGCCCCCGGCGCCTTTTGTTTTGATGCTTCGCCGGATTCTGCCGCTGGCGGGAACCCGAAAGGGCCCGGCTGCCTAAGCCGCGTGGTGTCAATGGATGATGATCGACACCGTGGAATACGCCGGCACCGTGATCGTCTCGCTGTACGTGCCGGCCTTCGTGCCGCGCGCCACCGGGAACTGACCGAAGCCTTGCAGCGTGGCCGGCACGGACGTCGGCATGGAGCGCTGGCTGCTATAGCTCGGGCCATTCAGCGCAGGGATCGAGAACCCGCTGTCCGTGCGAGCCGGATACGCGAAGCCCGACGGGCTGCCCGGCACCGGAAGCAGCGCGACCGCCGTGCCCCAGCGGCCCGTTGCATCGCCCAGGCCTGCACCGCCGCCGGCCTGGATGGCGTTGTTCAGTACCGAAGTCGAATCCGTCGACGAGAAGTTCTGCAGCAGATTCGTGTAGTACGGAATGCCGTACTGGCGCAGCAGGAAGCCGCCCAGACTGCCCGAAATCGGATACCCGGGGCACGACGACGACAGCGACGGATCGAACGCCGTCAGCGAGCAGTCGAACGCGCTTTGCAGCCAAGCCGGGAAGCGGCTGTCGCGCACGTTGTTGAAGCCCGGATCGATCTGGCTGGAGAGCACGTCTTCCATTGTCATTGCCGTCATTTCTTCCAGCCACGTGCCATACATGTACTGCGAGCCGTGCAGCACGCCGCGCTGATAGAAGTTGGCCATGTGCGTGAATTCATGGCCGAGCGTCGAGATGACGGTGTTCAGACCGTCGTTGCCGCCCAGGTAGATGGTTTCCGAATCCACATAGAGCGACAGGGACTGGTTCGACAGCGGCTGCGAGCTGGTGGTGAAGTTGTTGCGCGCCCAGAAGTAGCCCACGCGGCCGTAGGCCTGGCCGTCGGGCTGGATGTTCAGCACCACGATGTCGAGCGCCTGGTTCGGATCGATCAGGCTGGCTGAGCTGGAGTAGCTACCCCACGGCTGGCCGACCAGCGAAGTGGCCAGCGTATAGACCGACTGCGTGCCCGAAGCGAACTTGGTGATGAGCGTGTTGATGATGCCGTCGCTGATCTTGCTGGAGCCGTATTCGGCGTTTTCCACCCACAGGTTGACGATGCGCCCGTCGGTGGCCGTGGCTTGCTGGCGCAGCGTGGCCGTGCGCACGGTGGCGGTGCCGTCCGGCTGCTGGTGGTTCCACGTGCGCTGTGTGCCGACGCTGGCCACCGACTGCGGGCGCAGCACCGTATTGTTGGAGGCGCCTTGCGTCTTGAGCGGGCCGGCGCCGGTGGCATAGCCGTCCAGCGCATGGATGTTGAAATCCGAAAGCTGCCGGTCGAACGCGGCGTTGGCGTCATTGCCTGCCACGTCGGCGGCAGTCTTGGGAACCGGCGTGCCGGTGGCGTTCAGCAGCCCCACGCCCGAGAGCGAGACGGACGGCATCGGCTGCGCCGCCGCACTCTGGTTGGTGTAGACGAGCGTCACGCTCTGGCCCGTGAGCCCCGCGATCGACACCGGAACCGTGCCGGCCGATCCGCCCGTGTTGGTCGCTTGCCACACGCCCACACCCGAGCCGGCGTAGGTATTGCCCAGTGCCCCGCAGTTTGACCCGCTGCATGCCGGTGCCACGGTGATATTGGCGGACGAGCTTTGCGTGGCTGCCGGGGTGGCCCCCGAACTGCCGCCACCGCCGCCTCCGCCACAAGCGGCCAGGGCGCCCGCTGCTGCCACCATCATCACGATGGTCCATTGCTTTGTGCCGCGTACGTTGTTGCTGCTGCGTTTCATCCACTTCTCTCCAAATCCGCAAATACCCGAATGCCCGAATGCCTGCGCGAGCGCGGCTCGTGACCGCCCAGACGCAACACGCGGACGGATTCTCAAGGTGAAGTGGCGGATTCGATCCGTGGAAATGACGGCTTCACAGCCCTCAATTCCCCCCAATGTGGGGGTGCGCAAAGTTTGCGTTGTCGAAAAGGTTGAAAAAGTCGTAGCTGCGGGATGTAGAAGCAGAAAACGGAGGAGGGCACTCGAAGCCACTCTGGCAACTGGGCCCGTCCGCTAGAATGAGCCGCCTGCTTATTCACCGCGCCATCCAGGCGCTCAATACGTCACCCGCTGATGCTCGTCGCGCAGCTCAAATCGTTCTTCATGGTCGCCCGCCTGGGCAGCATTACGCTGGCAGCCAAGCAGCTCGGCCTGTCGCAGCCGACCGTGACTTCGCAGATCCGCGCCCTGGAAGAGGCCTATGGCGTGGAGCTGTTCTACCGTGGCGGGCGACGGCTGACCCTGTCGGATGCCGGCGTGCGGCTGATGCCGCTGGTGGACCAGCTTGTGCGCCAGGAAACCGAGATCGATTTCTTCCTGCGCAACTCCGGCGATATGGGCTCGGGGCACCTGCGCATCGGCGCGACGGCGCCGTATTACGTGCTCGACATCGTGGATCGCTTCTGCAAGAGCCATCCCGGCATCGACGTGAGCATCGAAGCCGGCAATTCGGTGCAGATGCTCGAAGCGCTGCAGGAGTACCGCGTTGACGTGGCGTCGTCGTCGCAGCGCGTGGACGACGCGCGCTTTCTGCGCATTGAACTGGCACGCGATCCGCTGGTGCTGGTGGTGCATCGCAACCACGCGCTGGCCGACCGGACGAGCGTGCCAGTCAGCGCACTGTCGCAATGCCGGCTGCTGGTGCGCGAAGTGGGCTCGACCACCCGCGCCATGACCGAAACGATGATGGCTCAGGCAGGCGTCACGCCGGCTTCCACGGTGGAGATCGGCAGCCGGGAATCCATCCGCGAGGCCATCATGCGCAATCTGGGCGTGAGCGTCATCGCCCGCCAGGAAGTGCCGAGCCACGCGGATCTGCGTGTGCTGCCGTTCGAAGGCGGTGCGCCGGAGCTGAGCGAATACTTGTACTGCCTGCAGGATCGGCGCGAGGCGCGGTTGATTGCGGCCTTCCTGAGCGAAGTCCGGCCGGTTTCTTCATAGACCGGACCAAAATCCGGAAATGCGCGCATTGGCGTTTTTGGGGTAACTGCCACAAGGGGTACATGTCGGCTGGCTACAGTGACGACCGTTTTTGCCACTGTCCGCGCCCCCGTGCCCCTACCTCAGCCTGTCACCAGCCCGACCTCGGGTTCCGCCGCGCCGTTCCTTTCCGTGCGACACGTCTCGCGCCGCTTTGGCGCGTTCACGGCACTCGACGGTGTGTCGCTGGATGTTGCGCAGGGCGAATTCGTCTGCCTGCTGGGCCCCTCGGGCTGCGGCAAGACGACCCTGCTGCGCATCATTGCCGGGCTCGAGGCGCACGACGGCGGCCAGATCGTCGCCGGTGGCCGCGATATCTCCAACCTGCCGCCGCGCGAGCGCGACTACGGCATCGTCTTCCAGTCGTACGCGCTGTTTCCCAACCTGACGGTCGCGCAGAACGTCGGTTACGGGCTGGACACCAGCAACGGCAACCGTGCGCGCATGCAGGCGCGTGTCTCCGAGATGCTGGCCCTGGTCGGCCTGGCCGGCAGCGAGGCGAAATACCCGTCGCAGCTGTCGGGCGGTCAGCAGCAGCGCGTGGCACTGGCCCGCGCGCTGGCGCCCGCACCGTCCTTGTTGCTGCTGGACGAGCCGATGTCGGCGCTGGACGCCCAGGTGCGCGAACACCTGCGCATCGAGCTGCGCCGCCTGCAGCGCAAGCTGAACGTGACCACGCTGATGGTCACGCATGACCAGGACGAGGCCATGGCGATGGCCGATCGCATCGCCGTCATGTCGAACGGCCGCATTGAGCAGACCGGGTCGCCGACGGAGATCTATTCGCGCCCGGCCACCGCGTTTGTCGCCGGTTTTGTCGGCCAGGCCAACTGGCTGCCGCTGGAGCGCGCGGAAGACGGCTCGCCCACGCTGGCCGGCCAGCCGTTGCTGCTGGATCCGGCTTTCGCAGACAGCACATCGGCGCCGGGCCGCCTGTTCTGCCGCCCCGAAGCCGTCACGCTGCACCCCGACGACGACGCCCCCAACCGCCATCTCGCCCGCGTGGTCGACCAGATCTACCTTGGCAGCCGCACGCGCGTAACGCTGTCGATCGATGGCCTGGCCGATGCACCGCTGGTGGCCGAAGTGGCATCGAGCGCGCTGCAAGCCGGCCGCAACGGCCTGGGCGACAGCAAGCTCTGGATCGCCCTGGAGCGCGACGGCCTGCGCGTGTATGCCTGAGGCCACGATGTCGATGCTGCCCCCCGAGACCAACGTGGTTGCGGCCACGCAATCCGAACCGGTTCGCGCTGCGGGCCGGCCGTTCTGGCGTACCGATGCGCCGGTGCTCACCGGCATGAAGCTCGGCTGGCTGCTGTTGCTGACCATCGGCTTGCTGTTGCCCACGGCGATGATGCTGTTGCAGGCCACGGGCCTTGTCGCCAGCGCCCGCAGCACAGACGAGCATGGCCTCGCGCTGGTTGCCCACGTGGTGCAGCGGCCGAATTTCCTGGCCATGGTGGGGCGCACGCTCGCCGTATCCAGCGCCGTGGCCGCCATTGTGGTGCCGCTGGCGTTTGCCCTGGCGTATGCGGTGCAGCGCACGCGCATGCCGTTGCGCGGCACGCTGCGCACGCTGGCGATGCTGCCGCTGTTTGCGCCGTCGCTGCTGCCGGGCATTGCGCTGGTCTACCTGTTCGGCAACCAGGGCCTGTTCAAGGCATGGATGAACGGCAGCAACATCTACGGCTTCTGGGGCATCGTGCTCGGCGAGGTGTTTTATACCTTTCCGTATGCGTTGATGCTGCTGCTGGCGACGCTCACGCTGGCGGACGGCCGGCTGTATGACGCCGCCCGAGCCATGGGCGCAAGCCCGTGGCGCACGTTCCGCACGGTCACGCTGCCCGGCGCGCGCTACGGCTTGTTTGGCGCCTTTGCGCTGGTCTTCACGCTGGTCGCGACCGACTTTGGCGTGCCGACCGTGGTGGGCGGCAGCTACCAGGTGTTGGCTGTGGAAGCCTACAAGGCCGTGGTGGGGCAGCAGCAGTTTGCGCGCGGTGCCGTGATCGGCCTGATGCTGCTGCTGCCGGCGCTGCTGACCTTTGCAGTAGAGCGCCTCGTGCAGCGTCGCCAGCACGCCGCGCTGGCCAGCCGCGCGCAGCCCTATCATCCGCAGCCTGATCGCCTGCGTGACGGACTTTTCCTCTTGCTGAGCGTGCTGGTGGTCGGCGGAATTCTGCTGATGCTTGCCACAGCCGTCGGGGCATCGCTGGTGAAGCTCTGGCCGTACAACCTCGAACTGTCGCTGCGCAACTACGACTTCGACAATATGGACGGCGGCGGCTGGCTCGCATATCGCAACAGCCTGAAGCTGGCCGCGCTGACGACCTTGTTCGGTACCGCACTGATCTTCACCGGCGCATGGCTGGTCGAAAAGACGCGCGCCGCAGGATGGCTGCAATCGGGGCTGCATTCGGCCATCCGGTTTGCCGTGCTACTGCCGATGGCGGTGCCCGGCCTCGTGCTCGGTCTGGGCTACGTGTTTTTCTTCAACCATCCGGCCAATCCGCTCAACGGCCTGTATGGCGGCATGGCGCTGATGGTGCTCTGCACGATCATGCACTGCGCCACGGCGGCGCACCTCACGTCGGTGGCGTCGCTGGGGCAACTCGATCCGGTATTCGAGGCGGTGTCGGCCTCGCTCAAGGTGTCGGCGCTGCGCACTTACTGGCGAGTGACGCTGCCGATGTGCCTGCCGGCCGTGCTGTCGTGCGCGCGCTATCTGTTCGTGTCGGCCATGACCACTGTGTCGGCGGTGATCTTCCTCTACAGCCCGGACACCGTCCTCGCCTCCGTGGCCGTGCTGAACATGGACGACGCCGGCGACATCGGCCCTGCGGCGGCCATGTCCACTCTCATTCTCGTCACGTCGATCGTCGTATCGCTGCTGCTGGAGCTGGCCATGCGCGGCGTCGTGCGCCGCACGCAGGCTTGGCGCACGGCGACGCATTGAATTCGTAGTCTGTAACAGCAATAAAGCAGAAAGGAAGCAAGCACATGGGTGATTCCTCCCCAATCACGACGCGCCAGGCAGGCGCAGACCGCCTCAACCCCGGCGGCACGCCGTTGCGCCTGGAAGCCGCCGTGCTCGACTGGGCCGGCACCGTGGTGGACTTTGGCTCGTTTGCGCCCACGCAGATCTTCGTCGAAGCGTTTGCCGAGTTTGGCGTCGCCATCACGTTGGACGAAGCCCGCGGCCCGATGGGCCTGGGCAAGTGGGACCACATCCGCACGCTGTGCAACGACGGCGCCATCGCCGCGCGTTTCTCGCTCGCGCATGGCCGCATGCCCACCGATGACGATGTCACGGCTATCTACAACCGCTTCATGCCGTTGCAGATCGAAAAGGTCGGCGCGCATTCCGCCATGATTCCGGGCGCACTGGACACCGTCGCCGCGCTGCGCGAAGCGGGTTTGAAGATCGGCACGTGCTCCGGTTACCCGCGCGTGGTGATGGACCGCGTGATCGATCTGGCTGCCAAGGCCGGCTATACGCCCGACTGCGTGGTTGCTTGCGACGAAGTGCCCCGCGCCCGCCCATGGCCCGCGCAGGCACTGCGCTGCGTGGTCGACCTTGCGATTGGCGATGTGGCCGCCTGCGTGAAGGTCGACGACACCGTGCCCGGCATCGAAGAGGGCCGCCGCGCCGGCATGTGGACCGTTGCGCTGCTGATGTCGGGCAACGCGCTTGGCCTGCCGTACGAGCAGTACACCGCGCTGTCTGCGGACGAGCGTGCGCGCCATCGCGTTGCCATCTCCGCCGGCTTTGCCGCCTGCCGCCCGCATTACGAGATCGACACGATTGCCGATCTGCCCGAAGTCGTGGCCGACATCAACCGCCGCCTCGCGCGCGGTGAGCGCCCGCAGTGCATTTGAGTTTGTTGTCCTGTTTGTTGTCTTGTCCCCTGCATCACACCATATCGAGGAAACCATGACCGCACGTCTTTCCCTGCTGGCCGCCGCAATCACGTCGGCAACGATGGCGTTTGCCACGTCGGCGTTCGCCAAGACCACGCTGACCGTGTACACGGCGCTGGAAGCTGACCAAGTGAAGGCGTACCAGGACGCCTTCGAGAAGGCCAATCCGGACATCGAAATCAAGTGGGTGCGCGACTCCACCGGCGTCGTCACCGCCAAGCTGCTGGCCGAGAAGAACAACCCGCGCGCCGACGTGGTGTGGGGCCTGGCCGCATCGAGCCTCGCCATCCTGGACAAGGAAGGCATGCTGACGCCTTACGCACCGGCCGATCTGGCGAAGATCGGTGCGACTTACCGCGACAAGGCCAACCCGCCGGCATGGGTAGGCATGGATGCCTGGGGCGCCGCCATCTGCTTCAACACCGTCGAAGCACAGAAGCAGAATCTGCCGAAGCCGACGTCGTGGGCCGACCTGACCAAGCCCGTCTATGCCGGCAAGATCGTCATGCCGAACCCGGCTTCGTCGGGCACCGGTTACCTGGACGTCAGCGCCTGGCTGCAGATGATGGGCGAGCAGAAGGGCTGGGCCTACATGGACGCGCTGCACCAGAACATCGGCCAGTACACGCACTCGGGCTCCAAGCCTTGCAAGATGGCAGCCTCGGGCGAGTTCCCGATCGGTATCGCATTTGAATACCGCGCAGTGAAATCGAAGAAGGAAGGCGCCCCGATCGATATCGTGTTGCCGTCGGAAGGCCTGGGTTGGGACGTGGAGGCGACCGGCATCATGAAGGGCACCAAGAACCTTGAAGCGGCCAAGAAGCTGGCTGACTTCTCGGCAAGCCCGGCTGCCATGGCGCTGTACGAGAAGAACTTTGCCGTGGTTGCCACGCCGGGCTTCTCCAAGCCGGATCCGCTGCTGCCGGCCGACTACGAGAAGCATCTGATCAAGAACGACTTTGCATGGGCCAGCGCCAACCGCGATCGCATCCTGGCCGAGTGGACGAAGCGCTACGACGGCAAGTCGGAGAAGAAGTAAGTGATTGAAGCTCCCGCAACTTCCGGGGGCCTGGATGCCAGCACCGACGTCGCGATTGTCGGGGCTGGCATTCTGGGCTTGGCGCATGCGGCCGCTGCCGTCAAACGCGGCCTGCGCGTGACGGTGTTCGAGCGCAGCGATATTGCCGTTGGCGCATCCATCCGCAATTTCGGTCAAATGCTGGTGACTGGCCAGCCGCCCGGCATCATGCTGGACCTTGCGCGCGAAAGCCGCGCGCTGTATCTCGACTGGGCCGACAAGGCCGGCATCTTTGCGCGAGCGAACGGTGCGTTGCTGTTTGCCCGCAATGCCGCAGAAGAAGACGTGCTGGACGAGTTCATGGCAACGCGTGCACCGGCCTTCGGCTACAACGTGAAGCTGCTGCGCAGCGCAGACCTAGCAAATCTCTACGATGGCCGTTTCCTGCGCCACCGCGCGGCGCTTCAGGGCGTCGACGATTTGCAGCTCTATTCGCGCGAAGCCATTCCGGCGTTGGCGTCGTGGCTTGCCAAGCAAGGCGTGCGTTTCCATTTCGGGACGCTGGTGCGCCATGTGGAAGGCGGCCGGCTGGAGACGACCGCTGGCGTGTGCAACGCCCAGCGTGTGGTTGTCTGCAGCGGTCACGATTACCAGACGCTGTGTGCTGACCAGCTTCGCACGCTGCAACCGCAGGTTTGCCGCCTGCAGATGCTGCGCGTCACGCCCGAAGACGGCTTCCGCCTGGAACACGCCGTGCTGACCGGCTTGTCATGCACGCACTACGGTGCCTTTGCAGACTTGCCGACCGCCCAGGCGCTGGCCATGCAGATCGAGCATCAGCGCCCGGAGCTGGCGCGTCATGGCATTCACCTGTTGGTGAGCCCGACGCCCTATGGTGACTGGATCGTTGGCGATTCGCACGACTACGGCCAGGACGCGCGCCCGTTCAATGCCGAATCGGTCGACAACATCTTGCTGGATCTCGCACGTGACACCTTTGGAGCCAAGCTGCGCGTGGTAGAGCGTTGGCAGGGCGTATACGGCGCGAAGTGCCGTGTGCCGGGCAGCGGCGCATTCTCCATTACCCGCGTGGATGACCGCACCACAGTCGCGCTGATGCACAGCGGCATTGGCATGAGCGTCGGACCGGCGCTCGCGCATCGGCATATGGATGCGCTCGTCGACGGCACCGAGCTGCCGCAATGGACGCCGCCGGCAAGCACGCCCGCAGCAGTGCCTGCCTGACGGAGCGTCGTTCACCAATAAGACGCCCGCACGGTTCACGCCGCGCGGGCGTTCTTGTTTTCAGGCAGGAAAGAGTTCGACGATGGGCCAGCCGCGCGATTCGGCCACGGCACGCAAAGTGCTGTCGGGGCTCACGGCCACCGGATGCGAAACGGCCTCGAGCAGCGGCAGGTCGTTGCGTGAATCGCTGTAGAACACGGTGCGCGTGAAATCCGTCATGCGCTGGCCGCGCTGTGCGAGCCATTCCGTGACGCGCACGATCTTGCCCGCGCCAAACGTGGCCGTGCCGAGCGGGTTACCCGTGAAGGCGCCATCGCTCTGGCCGTTGAGGGTCTCGCCTTCCACCGCCAGCAGATGTGGCACGTTGAACGCGGCGGCAATCGGCTCGGCCAGGTAGCGGTGCGTGGCGGTGACGATGCAGCAAAGATCGCCGGCGCGCAGGTGTGTATCGACCAGTTGCCGTGCGCTCGGCAGCACGGCGGGCGTGATGACTTCGCGCACGAACGTCGCACGCCAGGCGTCGAGCCGCGTGCGCGGGTGCTGGGCCAGCAGGCCGAGCGAGAAGCGCGCGTGTCGCGCAAAGTCGAGCGTGCCGTCGCGGTATTCCCGCATCCAGCGTTCGTTGGCTTGCTCGAACTCGTTTCGGTCCACCGCGCCCTGGGCGACCAGAAAGCGGCCCCATTCGTATTCGCTGTCAATGGGCAGCAGGGTGTGGTCCAGATCGAACAGGGCAAGCGATTGCATACAGCGGGCGGGCAGGGGCGGTTGAAAAACCGCGAGGTTACGGCCCTAGCGCGTCGCGGCTGTGTCCATCGCCATAACTTTGGCGATGAACGCATCGGCCTTTTTCGTCGGTGCCGGGGCACGCTGCGGGTCCAGGCAGTCGAGGAACGCTCGCACCAGACGTGCGTCCTTGCGCTCCTTCAGGAAGTACAGGTATTCGTGGATGACCGGCGCGTTGCCGGAAAACGGCAGCACGCGCACATCGGGCCGGCGCGGTGCCTCACGCGCGGGCACGATGCTGCACCCCAGCCCCCGGCTGATTGCTTCGTAGATGGCTTCCCGGCTGCCGATGATGCTCGTGCTGGCGGGCTCGATGCCGGCTGCGGTGAACGCGTCTTCGGTAACGCGGCGGGTGACGGAGCCCGGCTCGCGCATCAGCAATTGGCAGCCGGCAACGTCGTCCAGCGTGATGCCCGGGCGGCGTGCAAGTGGATGATCCAACGGCACCACCAGCACCATCGTGTCTTCGGCCAGCGTGATGCGATGCAGGCGTTCGTCGTCCACGGCGTGAGAGGAAACGGCCAGGTCGATACGTACTTCGGAGAGTGCCTCGAGCATCTGCTGCGAGTTGCCAAACTCGATCGTGATTTCGATCGTTGGATGGCGCGTTCGGAACGCCGCCACGCTGGGCAGGATGTAGTAAGGGCCCGTTGCGCCCACGCGCAGGTTGCCGGTGCGCAGATCGCCGGCATTGCGCAGGAGAAAATCGACGTCGCCTTCTTGCTGCGCGAGGCGCTCGACGATGGGCATGAGGCTCACGCCCAGATCGGACAGGTCCAGCCGGCTGCCGCGGCGGTGAAACAGTTCCACGCCGTACATCTCTTCCAGTTGGCGGATGCGTCCGGTCACGGTCGGCTGCGACAGGCGCAGGCGCTTGGCGGCCGACGTGACGCTGCCCTGGCGCGCTACTTCGAAGAAGGACATCAATAGATCGGCCAGCATGCTTGTGTTTCCCTGATATGTCTTTTCTTGATCGTCAGGCGCCCAGTCTAGGCAGCGTTTGTGACGCTACATGCGGTAAGACCTTACGGTCAGCCATGGACAGGCGCGCGGGCGGCGGCGATTGCCACGCGCAAGTCAACGTGGCGTGGGTCACATCGAAAAGGAAGGGCGCGCGAGGACGGCGCGGGCGCACATCGTGCTACCGTGTCCACCTATGCGCGTAATAGAGGAGAGACCATGCCGGTGCTGAAGGTCGACGTCGTCACGGCAGAAGAACGGCTGTACGAAGGCAATGCCAAGTTTGTGGTGATCCCCGGCACCGAGGGCGAACTGGGCATCTTGCCCGGCCATGAACGTCTGCTGACGCGCATGCGCCCGGGCAGTGTCCGCGTTACGCAGGAGAACAACGAAGAAGTGATCCTCTTTGTAGCCGGCGGCTTTGTGGACGTGCAACCGGAGCAGGTGATCGTGCTGGCAGACACCGCCGTGCGCGCACACGACCTGGATGAGGCGAAAGCGCAGCAGGCCCGCAAGGCGGCCGAGGAGCTTATGCAGAACAGCCAAAGCAAATTCGACTACGCACGCGCGCAGGCGGAGCTGGCCGAAGCCGTCGCGCAACTGGCCGCCATCGAGCGTTTGCGCAAGCGCCGCCGCTGAGGCTTGGCCATCACAAGAAAGGGGCCATGCTGCCCTGCACCACAACGGCGCTGACGTGTCGTCCCACCACGGGTGGGGTAAAGAACCGCGCCGGTTCTCCGTTTTAGAGCAGAACGATCGAATTTCCCGCCGAACGTCGCCCCACAGACGTGATCGGTTCCGCCGGTTCTGCTGATGTCGCCCCTTGTTGTGATTGCCCGTGCGCTTGGGCCTGGTTGCTTGAAACATCCGAGTGCAGAGCATTTGTTCTCGTTGCCAATGCGCTTGCCGTGGGCGCTGCTCGACCCGAGCCGAATTGCGCAAATGTTTGCGGTGGCGGTTACGTCGCTTTCCACGACAGCGCTGGCCCAAACAGACGCGACAGACCTGACCGCGTTGCCTATCGAACAACTCATGCAGGTGCAGGTCGTCACGGGCGCATCCAAGTACGCGCAAGCCGCGAATGAGGCGCCCGCCAACGTTTCGGTCATTACCGCGGCGGACATCAAAGCCTATGGCTGGCGCACGCTGGCCGACATCCTGGGGAGCCTTCCAGGGCTCTACACCAACTACGATCGCAGCTACAACACGCTTGGGGCGCGCGGCTTTCTACGGGCGGGCGACTACGACACCCGCTTCCTGTTGCTGATCGACGGTCATCGCACCAACGATCCGATCTTCGATCAGGCGGCCGTCGGCACCGAAGCCATCCTCAACGTCGACCTGATCGAGCGGGTGGAGTACGTGCCCGGAGCGGGCTCGGCGGTGTACGGGTCGAACGCGCTGTTCGGTGTGATCAACATCATCACCAAGCGCGGCCGTGACATCGACGGCGTGCAGGCCAGTGGATCGACCGGCAGCGCCAATGCGCGCGATGCCCGCCTGACGTGGGGCAAGCGAGCCGAGAACGGTGCCGAGTGGCTGCTGTCGGCCAGCGTGAGCGATGCCCCGGGCCGCGACCTGTACTTTGCCGAGTTCAATCAGCCCGGCGTGAGTGACGGTGTGGCCCGCGGCATGGATTTCGACCGCGCCAAGCGTCTGTTCGCCAAGGGCAGTTTCGGCGAGTTCGGGATGACCTTCGGCTACGTCGATCGGACGAAGGGCGTGCCGACTGCGCCGTACAACCAGAGCTTCAACGACCCGCGCTCGCGCGCTGTCGACACGCGGCAGATATTCAACGGCACCTGGCAACACGCACTGGACGACACGACCGACGTGTCCGCGCGGCTGTTCTGGGGGCGGTATGCGTCGCTGGGCGATTACACGTACAACCCGCCCCCGGCCGGTATCAACCGCGATGTGTTCGATACCGGGTGGTACGGCACGGAACTCAAGCTCGTGACGCGCCGTATCGAACGCCACACGCTGGTCATGGGTACCGAGCTGCAGCGCGACTACCGTGATGCAATGCGTAATTTCGATACGGTGCCCTACGTCAGTTACCTGGACGACCATCGCACCAACAACCGCGTGGGCGTATATGTGCAGGACCAATTCATGCTGCACCCGGACTGGCTGTTGGATACGGGCCTGCGCTACGACCATACGAGCTTCACGCCGGGCATCTTCAGCCCACGTGTGGGCCTGATCTGGCATGCCGCCCCAACGACCACCGTCAAGGCGATCTACGGCATGGCCTATCGCGCGCCGAACGATTACGAATTGAATTATCAGAGCAGCGCGCCCGGCGGCCAGCAGGCTACCCACGGGCTGTCGGCCGAACGCATCCGTACGTATGAAGCGGTCGTCGAGCAACAAGTGGCTGTGGGCGGCAAGGCGACGTTGTCGGTGTTTCAGAACAACGTTTCCAACCAGATCAGCCAGAGCGAAGACCCGAACACCGGGCTGCTCTACTTCAGCAACGTGGCGCGCGTGCGCACGCAGGGCGCAGAACTCGGCTACGAGCAGACCTGGCCGGGCGGCACGCGCCTGCGCACCAGCTACAGTTTCCAGCGTTCCGAAGTCATCGACACCGGCCAGACGCTGGCCAATTCGCCGCGTCACATGCTCAAGGTCAATGCCACCACGCCCGTGTGGCGTGACGACTGGCGCGCAGGGATCGAGGCGCGATACATCAGTAATCGGCTGACGACAACGGGCCAAGTGGGCGGTTACTGGATCGCCAACCTGACCTTGCTGGCGGCGCAGCTGGCACCCAATCTGGAGATGTCGGCCAGCGTCTACAACCTGTTCGATCGGCGCTATGCCGATCCGGCCGGGCCTGAGCAACCGCAGTCGTCGATCCAGCAGGATGGGCGTGCCTTTCGCGTGAAATTGACTTACACCTTCCGATGAACAGCCCGCACGGCAGCGTCCGACGCGCACGAAGACCCAGCCCGCGCAGGTTCTGCGCGGTGCTCGGTGCCGTGCTGGCGGGCGTGGCATGCATGGGCGCCACGCAGGCGCAGATGCAGGCCAGCGAGGTGCAGGTCAAGGCGGCATTCATCTATAACTTTGCGCTGTTCACCAACTGGCCGGCCGACGTCATGCAGGCCGATGCCCCCATGGTGGTATGCGTAACCGCCCAGCACCCGTTGCAGGCGGCCTTGGAAAAACTGACAGGAAAACCCGTGCGCGGACACCGCCTGGAAATCCGAAAGATCAACGACGGCACCGTTGCCGGCTGCCATGTCCTGGTGTTCGATACGCGCGCCTCGAACGGTGTGCGCGTCGATCCGGCCACGCCCGTGCTGACGGTGTCCGACAGCCCAAAGAGCGCGCGTGCACCCGGCACCCCCGAACCGATGATCGCCCTGACGCTGCATGACGACCGCGTGGTCTTCGACATCGATGCAGTGGCGGCACGGCAGGCCCGTCTTCAGATCAGCTCGCAACTGCTGCGCCTGGCGAGGAGCGTGCAATGAACGAGTCCATCACAACCTCTCCGCCGCGGCTGGGCCACTCGGTGGTGCGGGCCAACATGGCCGGTGCCGGTGCGGCGCTGACCATTGCCGGCTTTCTGCTCATCGTGTTCCAGTTCATTGCGCTGCATGCGGCGCTGGTGCGCGACGTGCACGTGCAGGCGCGCATCGTCGGTGCCAACAGCGTGGCCGCGCTGCTCTTCAACGACCGTCATGCGGCAGAAGAAACCCTGGCTGCGCTGGAGGCATCGCCGCCACTGCGCGCAGCTGGCATCTTCAGCGCACTGCGCAAGCCGTTGGCGTTGTACCAGCATGGCGACGCTGCGCAGGTGCGCGCCCCCGATGCCGCCATGCTGCGCGAGTCCGATGTGTCGACGCTCACCACGCTCGAAGTGGTCGAGCCGGTGGAGTCGGAACGCCGCGTGATCGGCTATGTGGTGGTGCGTTCCAGCCTGAGCGAGCTATACATGCAACTGCTCGGCTATGCCGTGTTGACCGTATCGGTCGGCATCGGTGCAATGGGCCTTGCGTATCTGGTGATCGCCCGTATGCGCCGCGCCGTGCTGCAGGCAGAGGCGCATCTGGATTACCTCGCCCACATCGATTCAGTGACCGAACTGCCGAACCGGCACGCCTTCAACGAACGCCTGCAGGTATCGCTCAAGCGCGCGGGCCAGGCCGGCGCGGTGGGACTGCTGCTGCTGGATCTGGACAACTTCAAGGTCGTCAACGACACGCTGGGCCACAACAACGGCGACCGCCTGCTGCGCCAGGTCGCACGGCGGCTGAATGACGTGATCGAGCAGGCCAACCTGCGCGCCGTGCTGTGCCGCATCGGCGGAGACGAGTTCGCGGTGATCGCAGAACTGTCGGGGCGTGCGCAGATTGCCGCGACGGAAGCCGCAACGCTGGCCGACGGGTTGGCCAAGCGCATTCTTGCCGCGCTGGCGGCGCCGTTTGCACTCGACCTGCACCAGATCTACGTGACGGCCAGCGTGGGCGTGAGCCTGTATCCGCATGACGCGCGCGACGTGCAGGCCCTGACGCGCAACGCCGACACGGCGATGTATCACGCCAAGAACCACGGCAAGAATGCGTCGGCGAGCTTCACATCGGAGATGGACCAACAGGCGCGCCGCCGCCTGCGTGTAGAGGCCGACCTGCGACGCGCGCTCGACCGCGACGAACTGCTGCTGGCCTACCAGCCGCAGGTGCGACTGCGCACGGAAGGTGCACACGATGCGGTGATCTCCAAGGCAAACGTCTACGGTGTCGAGGCGCTGGTGCGCTGGCGCCATCCGGAGATCGGCCTGATCGGCCCCGGCGAGTTCATCGCAGTGGCGGAAGAGACCGGCCTGATCGTGCCGCTGGGCCTGTGGGTGCTGCGTACAGCGTGCCAACAAGCCGTGCGCTGGATGCGTGAAGAAGGCATCACGCTGCGAGTGGCCGTCAACCTGTCGGCGCGGCAGACACGCGACCCTGCGCTCGTGGAAAACGTCATGGACGTGCTGCGCGAAACCGGCCTGCCGCCGCATCAGCTCGAACTCGAAATTACCGAGAGCGTACTGATGGAAGACATCGAGGCCAACATTGCGCTGCTCGAATCCCTGCACGCGGCCGGCATCAGTCTGTCGATCGACGATTTCGGCACCGGGTATTCGTCGCTGGCGTATCTGCAGCGTTTCCCGATCCAGAAACTCAAGATCGACCGCAGCTTCGTGCAGCGCATGCCCGGCGACGGCGAGGCCATTGCCGGCGCGGTGATCGCCATGGCGCACAGCCTGCGCATGCAGGTGGTGGCCGAAGGCGTGGAAGACCCCGAGCAGCTCGCTTTGCTGCGCGACGCTGGCTGCGACCTGGGCCAGGGCTACCTGTTCTCGCGCCCGCAGCAAGCCGACGCGTTGCTGGCGTGGCTCAACCGGCTGGACAGCGCCGAGGACGAAGGCAGCGCAGCGTTTGCTGACGGTGAGGCGGCGCCGAGCACGTCGTTGCCGTCGTCGTTGGCGGGGTAACTTCTCTCGCGGAAGACGGTTTTCGGAATTAACCCATTTGGTACAATAACCAACTAGGTTAAGTTGGCGTGCATGGAAAAACGTACGCCGCACGCCAAGCTGTCGCTCATTCGTGAATTGATTCGATCGGGCAGCGTGCGCGCGACACGCAGCGCATACGAGGGGGCACTCGAACTCGGCATTACGGATCTGGCGGGCATGTGCGCAGTCGTCATGACGCTGACGCCCCACAGCTTTTACAAGAGCATGACGACCCATGCCGACCACCGCGTGTGGCAAGACGTCTATCACACAAAGGCGCGTGGGCAAGACGTCTACCTGAAGCTGACCGTGGTTGATGGCGTGCTGATCGTTTCCTTCAAGGAGCTTTGACCATGAAATGCCCGAGCTGCGGTGCCGCCGAGCTGGTCCATGACACACGCGATGTGCCGTACGCCTACAAGGGGGAGACCACCGTCATCCCCTCCGTGACTGGAGAGTTCTGCCCTGCATGCGACGAGATCGTGCTCGAACGCGAGCAGGGCGACCGGTATGGCGAACTGGTGTCGGCCTTTCAGCGCCAGGTGAATGCCACCTATGTTGACCCGGCCTACACATTGCGGCGGTGCGGCGCAAACTGAATCTGGACCAGCGCGAGGCCGCCGAGATTTTTGGTGGCGGCGTCAATGCGTTCTCGCGCTATGAGACCGGGAAGACGAAACCGTCTCTGGCGCTGGTGAAACTCTTGAAGCTTCTCGATCACCACCCCGATTTGCTGGCTGAAATCAAGACAGCTTGATCGCGCTCCAAAGAAAAAGCCCGCCAATGTGCGGGCTCTTTTTCGGCCACCATCGGGCACGTTCAAGCAGCAGCCCGCCGCGCCGCGCGCGTTGCGCCGGCTGTCAGCACCACCACGGCCGCGAGGATGATGCCCGTTGCGCCCAGCGTCTGCGGTGCGACGACTTCATCGGCCAGCCATGCGCCCATCAGCAGGGCGATGGGCGGGTTCACATATACATAGCTTGTCGCCATGACGGTGGACACGCGTTCCACCAGCGCCATGTAGGCCGTGAACGCGATGGCCGAGCCGAACACCACAAGGTAGCCCCACGCAAGCGTGGCATGCGTGCCGATGTGGCTGGGCCACGTTTCGCCGGTGAGGAGGCTGAGCACGACGAGTGCCACGCCCCCAAAGGCCATCTCCAATACGAAAGCCGTCATGCCCTTGGGCATGTCGATGCGCTTGGAGAGCTGCGAGCCGAACGACCATGACGCAATGGCGGTGGTCAGCGCGAGCACGCCGACCGTGCTGGCCTGAAATTCCGCTCCGCGAAACAGCACCGCAATCCCGATGCTGCCCAGCGCAATCGCGCCAATTTCATACGCCCGCAGGCGGCCGCCGGCCAGCAGCGTCCACAGCGTGGAGAACAGCGGCATGGACGCGATCATCACCGTGGTCGCACCCGACGAGATGGTCTGCTCGGCCACCGCCGTCATGCCCATGCCGCCCACCAGCATGAACGCGCCGATCAACGCGCAGTTGCGGACCTGGCGCAAGGTCGGCCGTTCTTCGGGCCGCTTGCGCTGTCGCAGGATGACCAGCGGGGCGAGCAGCACCGCCGCAGCCAAAAAGCGCGAGCCCATCATCAGAAAGGGCGGCAGATCGGTCAGCGCAAAACGGATGGCGAGATACGTTGTGCCCCACACCACGTAGGTGATGAGCAGGCACAGGGCGATGAAGGGGGACATGACGGAACCTCTGGGAGGAAGTCCCGATGCTACGCAAGGCGGCCTTATGCGCAAAACGAGTTTTGTTATCACTCGTTGTGAACATTGTTAGCAAGCAAGTGAGCTGAGGCGTGTGTGGAGTTTGGAACTCCAATCATGGGGTTCCAGACCTCGCGTTCCCGGTTATGAACCCGGCGTGCGGGGTTTGGAACCCCATGCACGGCGTTCAGAACCTCAATGTTGGCGTTCGCACTACGAGTTATCGAGGTTCTGAACGCCACCCGTCACGTTCCGAACGCCAACGGTGCGGTTCGGAACCTCAAGCGTGGCGTCCGGAACCTCAAGCGTGGAGTGTTGGAACTTCAAGTGTCGAGTTCAGAACGCCAAGCGTGACGTTCCGAACCTTGGCGGCCAGTTAGATGACCCGGAAACCGTGCGTTCCGTCGCGCCGCAGCTGCTCGACCAGCCCGAACTCCCAGTCCAGATAGGCCTGCATCGCGGTACGCGGCGCGCTCGTGCCTTCGTACGGGCGGCGATAGCGGTCGATGCGGTCTGAGGCAAGGCGGGTCTCGCCGGCTTCAACGGGCAGGCCGGCCGCCACCCAGGCTGCGGTGCCGCCGTCGAGCACCCAGACCTCGGCATGCGTCAGCTTGGCGAGGTCGGCGGCGGCAAAGCGGGCGAGCTGGCTGGAACCGCACGTCAGCACATAGCGGCGTGCGGCCGGGATGCGTTCCAGCGCGGCGGGCAAGTCTGAACGTACGGCAAACCACGCGCCCGGAATATGCCGCGCAACGTAGTTGGCGCTGCGTGTGACGTCGATGACGGCGGTGTCGCCCGCTTCGAGCCAGCCTGCCAGAGCGCGGGCGTCAACGGTGCGCACGGCGGGGGGCGGCGGGGCAGGTGTCTGCCACGTCCCGGTCACGCTGCGCTCGCTCGCGTCGACCGGATCGACGACATAAACCTCCCAGCCCATCTGTGCGAGCCACGAGGCGGACATGTCGGCGCGCACGCCGTCGTCATCGGCCAGCACGATGCGCGCGCCGCGCACGGCGGCGGTGTGATCGGTTTCCTGCACGAGCTGGCCGCCGGGCGCGCTGGCAAAGCCGGGCAGGTGGCCGGCGGCGTATTCCTCGGGCGTGCGCACGTCGAGCTTGTAGACCGTGCGGTCCGGGGTCTCCAGTTTGGCAACGTCAGCCAGCGCAATACGCGGCACGTTGGCGCGTTCAGCCACGGCGCGCGCATCGGCCTGTGCCTGCGCGCGTGTTTCGACAGACACCTCCTGCAGGTGACGACGGCTGGCGCCATGGTCGAGCACCTGATCGGCCAGCAGCCAGCCGATGGTGCCATTGCGCAGTGCCGCCACCGGGTTGGGGATGCCGGCATTCACGAGCGATTGCGTGCCGATGATGCTGCGCGTGCGTCCCGCGCAATTGACGATGACCTGCGTGGTCGGGTCCGGTGCCAGCTCGCGGATGCGCAACACCAGCTCGGCACCCGGCACGCTCGTCGCCGTGGGGATGCTCATGGTCTGAAACTCTTCATAGCGGCGCGAATCGACGATCACCACGTCGCGCCTGGCATCAAGCAGCGCCTTGACTTCCTGCGCGCTGAGCGACGGCGTGTGGCGGTGTGCCTCCACGTATTCGCCAAAGGATTTGCTCGGCACGTTCACGTCCTGGAACACTTCGCCGCCGGCTGCGCGCCAGCCATCGAGTTCGCCTTCGAGCAGGTACACGCGCGTATAGCCGAGTTCAGCCAGCTTGGCCGCCGCGCGCGGGGCGAGGTCCACGCCATCGTGCACGCCGTACAGCACGATCAACGTATCGCGGCGCGGAATGCGCGACCACGCTTCCAGCTCCAGCCGGGAGAGCGGGAGGTTGGCTGCCCACAGCGGATGCGCCTGGGCATACGGGTCTTCCTCGCGGACGTCGACCAGCGCGATCTCCTTGCGGGCCAGCAGGGCGGCGCGCACGTCGGCATACGCCAGCGTCGGGACGTGGGTTTCGGCCAGCGGTGCAGCGACCGGCGATTCGATGGCGTCGATAGCGTCGATGATGGTGCTCATGATGCGGGCGTGTCCTTGGAACGGTCCCAGAGATTGGGCAGATGGGTATTCGAATAGCCGGAGACGAACGGCTTGCGCTCGCCGTCTTCCGTATAGACGGAGCGGTGGATGCCGCCGATGTTACCGCCGTAGACGTGGATGCTGATCGACGTGCGGTCGTCAAAGGCGTTGTGCACGCGGTGGATGTCACCCACGCGCGGCGAGACGTGCTCCACCGCGCCGGGCTCCAGGCGGATCGCCGGGCCGTCGGGTTGGGGTTTGCCTTGGGCGTCGAGCTTGAACGGCTGCGAGTATTCGGCGCCGCGCAGCATGCCGATCAGACCCCACGTGGTGTGGTCGTGAATGGGTGTGCGCTGGCCCGGGCCCCAGACAAAGCTGACGATGGAAAAGCGCTCGCCGGAATCGGCATGCAGGAGGAACTGCTGGAAGTGCTCGGGGTGCGGCTGGGCGTATTCAGCGGGCAACCAGTCGTCGCGGGCGACAAGCGCACTGAGCAGGGCGCCGGCGCGCGAGAGGATTTCGGCTTCGGTCGGTTGCTGATCCAGCAGGCGCGACAGCGCCGTCACGAACTCACGCAGCGGCGCGATGGACTGTGTTTGTGCGGGTGCCGCAGAGGAAGCAGCAGCGGAAACAGTGGCGAGTACGGGCGTGCTCATCGACAGGTTCCTGATGTGGGATTTTTGGGCATCTTGCTGGACTTGGTTGGCGGCGTCCAGCTAAACCCCGAGCGCAGTACGGCCGGCTGCCAGCAGGATGGAGTCGTTCTGCGGCGTGTGAATGCGGCTGCACAGCACATCGCGATAGTGGCGCTCGAGCGGGTTGTGGCGCGACAGCCCGTGATTGCCGGACACCTGCAGCGCCAACTCCACGGCGCGGATCGCGTTGGTGGTGACGGTGTACTTGAGCAGCCCGCTGTCAGTGATGGAAAGCGGCGCGCCCGCATCGGCGGCTTCGGCTGCATGATCGAGCAGCACGCGGTTGGTTTGCAGCGCGGCGGCAACCTCGCCCACCACTTCCTGCATGCGCGGCAGCGTGGCCAGCGGCCCGCCCAGGTTGGCCGGTGCCCGCGTGTTCAGAAACTGGATGAGCCAGTCGCGCGCGGCCTGCGCCACGGCGTCGTACAGGCTGCCGAGCAGCACGTTCATCCAGGCTTGCTGGTCGAGTTGCGCGCCCGTGTCGGCTTGCGCGGCACTGTGCGCTGCCCATTCCGAAGCAGGGCGGATATCGACGGCGTGGTCGAGCGGAATCTCCACATCTTCGAGGATGACGTCGTGGCTGCCCGAGGCGCGCAGGCCGAGGTGGTTCCAGGTTTCTTCGATGCGGATACCTGGTGTTTCCGGCAACGGACGCGGCACGAGAAAGATCCCCACGCGCGGCTCGGCCTCATCGGTGCGGCCCCACACGGACAGCCAGCGCAGGGCAGGGCTGCCGGTGCTGTAAAGCTTGCGGCCCCGGATGCGCCAGTTGTTGCCCACACGCGTTGCCACTGTGGCGGGCAAACCGCCGCGTGCGGGCGTGCCGAGGTCGGGCTCCACGCGCAGCGCGTTGATCAGCGCGCCTTCATTCAGCGCAGTCGCAAACACCTGTTGCCTGACATGCGCGGGCCAGCGTGTATCGGCACGCGCAATGGCGCGGTGCTGTAGGTACGTCATGGTCAGCACCAGCGCGGTGGCTGCATCGGCATGCGCGATGGACGCAATGATCTGGCGTGCCGTTTTCAGGCCCGCGCCGCCACCGCCATGCGTTTGCGGAATGACCTGCGCGATCAACCCCGAAGCATGCAGCAACGCAAAGTTTTCGTGCGGAAAGCTGCCCTGCAGATCGTGCTGTGCGGCGGACGCGGCCAGCTGCGGAGCAATGGTGGCCAGCACTTCGGCAAGCCGGTCGGGCGGCGTTGGCAGACGATGCAAGGGAGCAGGCGACATGGCGATGCAATGTGCGAAGCAGGTGACATTGGCGCACAGCGTATCCGGGTTGCCAGCCGTCACGAACGACCTATGCCGTATATGCAGCGTTGAAATTATTCGTTAGTGCAATGCAGGTGGTGACGTAACTTCATTCGCATTCATGGCGGGGCGCAATGCCTCGCAAGTCTTCTAACGATATGCGGAACGGAGCCAGCATGAGCGTCGATTTCATCGGCATGATCCAGAGCCAGAAGCAGTCGGAAATTCACCCGCCCGATCCGAACGGGCCCGTGATCGACCGCGATTACGTGCGTGCCTTTGCCCAGGCGCATGAGCAGGCAGGCTTTGACCGCATTCTGGTGCCGCATCACTCGACGGGCCCGTCGGCCACGCTCACGATTTCGTATGCAGCGGCGTTGACGGAGCGCATTCACTTCATGCTCGCGCACCGGCCCGGGTTTACCAATCCGACGCTGGCTGCGCGCCAGATCGCCACGCTGGACCAGTTCACCGGTGGCCGCCTGGGCGTGCACTTTATCTCGGGCGGGTCCGACAGCGAGCAACGTCGCGATGGCGACTACCTCGACCACGACCAGCGCTACGCGCGCACAGCCGAATATCTCGGCATCCTGCGGCGCATCTGGACAGAATCGAAGCCGTTCGACCACGAGGGCGCTTTCTATCGCTTCGAGCAAGGCTTCTCCGAGGTGAAGCCCGCGCAAAAGCCCCATGTGCCGATCTACTTCGGTGGTGCTTCGGACGTGGCCGTCGAGGTGGCCGGCAAGCATGCCGACGTGTATGCGCTGTGGGGTGAATCGCTCGACCAGGTGCGCGATCTGACAACGCGCGTGCGGGCCGAAGCCGCCAAGCACGGGCGCAGCATCCGGTTCTCGGTGTCGTTCCGCCCGATCCTGGCGGAAACGGAAGACGCCGCCTGGGCACGGGCAGAGAGCATCCTTGAGCGGACGCGCGCGCTGCGTGTGCAGCAGGGCTACAGCCGAGGCGGCCCGCAACAGAGCGAGGGCGCACGCCGCCTGCTCGCGGCTGCCGAACAAGGCGAGCGCGTCGACAAACGTTTGTGGACGGCTATCGCCAAGGAAACCGGCGGACGCTCCAATTCCACTGCGCTCGTCGGCACGCCGGAGCAGGTGGCCGATGCGCTGCTCGACTACTACGACCTGGGCGTCACCACCTTCCTGATCCGCGGTTTTGATCCGCTGGAAGACGTGGTGGATTACGGTCGCACGCTCATCCCGCGTGTGCGCGAGCTGGTCGCGCAGCGTGATGCGCAGCGCAAGGCCGCATGAGGCACGGGCATGAGCGCAGTCTTCTCCATCGAGCGCCCGGCATCGTCCACGCTCAAGCTGAACAGCACGCCGCAGCAGAAGTTCTGGTTTGATCCGCCCGCCACGCGGCCGACGCTCGAGGCCGAGCGGCGCCATCGGCAGGAGCGGCTTGCGGGGGCGTTCCGCCTGTTTGCGCGGCACGGCTTCGACCTCGGGCTGGCGGGGCACATCACCGCACGCGACCCGGAGTTGACGGACCACTTCTGGGTCAACCCGCTGGGGGTGCATTTCTCGCGCATCAAGGTGTCGGACCTCCTGCTCGTGAACGCGCGTGGCGAGACCGTCATCGGCAACCGGCCGCTGAACAAGGCGGCGTTTGCGATTCATGCGGCGATTCACGAAGCGCATCCGCACATCGTGGCTGCGGCGCACACCCATTCGACCTACGGCAAGGCGTGGTCGACCCTGGGCCGGCCGCTGGATCCGCTCACGCAGGACGCATGCTCGTTCTATGAAGATCACGCGCTGTTCGACGACTTCACCGGCATGGTGGTCGATTCCAGCGAAGGCGAGCGCATTGCGCATGCGCTCACCAAGCCCGACGGCGGCACGCACAAGGGCGTGATCCTGAAGAACCACGGCATCCTCACGGCAGGCCCGACGGTGGAAGCCGCAGCGTGGTGGTACATCGCGCTGGACAACGCTGCCCACACGCAACTGCTTGCCGAAGCCGCGGGCACGCCGCAGCCCATCGATGCCGCCACCGCGCGCCACACCCACAGCCAGGTGGGCGGCCAGGAGGGTGCGCTGCACGCGTTCGAAAGCCTTTACGCCGGCCTGGTCGCGGCCGAGCCGGACGTGCTCGATTAAGCCGTCGCCTGACAGAACAGATCGAACACATCGAACACATCATCACGGGGAGCATTCAATGAGCGAAGAGACCGCGGGCATCTCGCGCCGCAAGATATTGCACGCAGCGGCCGCCACGGCGCTGGCCGCACCGGCATTGATCCTGGGCCGCAAGGCCTACTCGCAACAGCGCAAGCTGACGTTTGCGTGGAACCAGAACTCGTTTTGCCTGACGCCCATCGTGGTAGCGCAGGAACGCGGCTTCTTCGAAAAGAACGGACTGCACGTCGATCTGATCAACTACAGCGGCTCGACCGATCAACTGCTCGAATCCATCGCCACAGGCAAGGCGGACGCTGCAGTCGGCATGATCCACCGCTGGCTCAAGCCGCTGGAGGCGGGCTTTGACGTGAAGATCATCGGCAGCTCGCATGGCGGTTGTGTGCGGCTTGTGGGTTCCAAGGCGGCAGGCGTCACCAGCCTGGCGGCGCTCAGGGGAAAGACCGTGGGTGTGAGCGATCTTGCCGCGCCGGGCAAGCACTTCTTCACCATCCTGCTGGCCAAGAACGGGATTGACCCGGACAAGGACATCACCTGGCGCCAGTACCCGGCCGACCTGCTGGGCGTGGCGGTGGATAAAGGCGAGATCCAGGCGATTGCCGACGGCGATCCGAACCTCTACCTGCTGGAGAAACGTACGAACGGCGCGTATGTGGAACTGGCCACGAACCTCTCCGGTGAATACGCACGCAAGGTCTGCTGTGTCATCGGCGCACGGGGCGAACTGGTGCGCAATGACCGTCCGGCAGCATCAGCACTGGCGCGTTCGATTGTGCAGGCCACGGACTTCGTCAACGAGAACCCGAATGAGGCCGCCAAGGTGTTTGCCAAGTATTCGCCCAAGGTGGCACTGGACGACTTGCGCAAGCTCTACGCCACGCTCACGTACACGCATCACCCGACCGGCATCGACCTGCGCGACGAGATCGCCTTCTACGCGGAAGACTTCCGCCGCATCGGCGTCATCAAGAAGACCACCGATCCGCAGCGCCTTGCGCAGCACGTGTACGTGAATGTGCTGGCCTGACACACGGCACATGAGCAGATGAGCACATGAGGAACACATCGACATGAGCACCATCCCGCAAACACTGGAGGCGCCGGCCCCGCTGTCCAACCCATTTGCCGATGCCGTCGAGCGCGGAGGCGCATGGCGCACCGGCGCCGTGGCCGCATTGGCTTGGGCCGCCTTCGGCCTGCTGACGTGGCGCTGGCCCAACCACGTGGTCGGCTTCAGCGACTGGGCGTTCACGGCGGAGCTGGGCGTTGCCGCGTTGATCGTTGGCATTGCGCTGTTCGTGGTGGCGTTGGCGGCGGGCCATGTGTCCCCGTTGCGGCCCGTGCAGGAAGCGCTGCAGCCAGCCGGGCCGTGGTTGATCGCCGTGCCTGTGGTGCTGGCCTTGTGGGAGGTGCTGACCGCCAAGTCCGGTGCATTGCCCACACCGTTCTTTGCGCCGCCGCAGGCATTGATCGAGGTCTATTCGGAAGACTGGCCGCGTCTGGGCGACAGCGTGCTGAATACGCTCAAGTTGCTCGGCATTGGCTATCTGCTTGGTGCGTTGACGGGCTTTCTGGTGGGCGTGTCGATCGGCTGGTCGCGCGCGGTGGGCTACTGGGTGCATCCGGTGCTGCGCATTCTCGGGCCGTTGCCGGCGACGGCGCTGTTGCCGATCACGTTCTACTTCTTCCCGTCGAGCTATTCGGCGGCGGCTTTCCTGATCGCCCTGGCTGCCGGCTTTCCCGTGGCGGTGCTCACGTGGTCCGGCGTGGCGGGCGTGAGCAAAAGCTACTACGACGTAGCGCGAACGCTGGGCGCATCCAACGCGTTCCTCGTACTGCGTGTGGCGATTCCGGCAGCCCTGCCGCAGGTGTTCGTGGGGCTGTTCATGGGGCTGGGCGCGTCGTTCACGGTGCTGGTGACGGCGGAGATGATGGGCGTGAAGTCGGGCCTCGGCTGGTACCTGACCTGGGCGCAAGGCTGGGCATCGTACGTCAACATGTATGCCGCGCTGATCGTCATGGCGCTGCTGTTCTCGAGCATCATCACGCTGCTCTTCAAGGTGCGTGACCGCGCGCTGGTCTGGCAGAAGGGGACGCTGAAATGGTAGCCGTGCTCGAACGCGAGGCGCCGCCGCCTGCGGCCGCTGTCGGCGCACGCATCGACGTGCAGGGCGTCAGCCACTGGTTTGGCAGCCGCGCCAATCCGCTGCAGGTGCTCGACGGTGTGAGCCTGACCATACAGCGCGGTGAATTCGTGGCGCTGCTTGGGCCAAGCGGTTGCGGCAAGTCCACCCTGCTGCGCCTGATCGCGGGGCTGGAACCGCCCACGCATGGTCGCATCCTGCAGGACGACAAGCCCATCAGCGAGCCCGACCCATCTCGTGTGGTGGTTTTCCAGGACCCGACGCTCTATCCGTGGCGCCGCGTGTGGGACAACGTTGCGCTGGGTCTGCAAGCGCGCGGCGTGCTCAATGCAGAGCGTGACCGCGTGAACGACGCGCTGGAACGCGTGGGCCTGGGCGGCTTTCATCGGGCGTTTCCGCATGAGCTGTCGGGCGGCATGGCGCAACGTGTGGCGCTGGCGCGTGCGCTGGTCAACGATCCGCAGTTGCTGGTGCTGGACGAGCCGCTGGGCAAGCTGGATTCACTCACGCGGCTGGCCATGCAGAGCGAGCTGGTGACGCTGTGGCAACGCGCCCGCTTCTCGACCGTGCTGGTGACGCACGATGTGGAGGAGGCGCTGTTCCTGGCGCAGCGTGTGGTCATTTTCAGCCCGCGTCCGGCGCGCATCACGGCGGAACTGACGGTGGACCTGCCTTACCCGCGCCATCGCGGCGACCCGCGCTTGAGCGCATTGCGGCACGAGGCACTCGGTCATCTCGGCTTGGGTGAGACCTGGTAGATGGCGGCACCATCATGAGCGGACCGGAAGCGACGGTCTGGCTCAACGCATTGCTTGGCTTTCTGCAATGGGCGCAGCACGGCGTGCTGGTGCTGCTGCACACGCTTGGGCTGACAGGCGAGGCGCACGGGCAGCCAGCATGGCCGTGGGACGTGCGCATCGCGGGCGAAACCCTGTTGATTGACCTTGGGCAAGCGCGGCAGCTTGGCCTGACGCTGATTGCCTTGATGCTCGCGTTGGTGGCCGTCGTGATCGCCGTGCTCGTGCGGCGGTGGCGGCCGGTGTCATCCGGCGTCGCGGCGGGCCTGCTTGTGGTGGCGCCGTGGCCGTCGGCGGTTGTGCTCGCGCCCGCCGTGCCGACGAGTTTCCATGTCAGCCCGACGGCATTTTCGGTGGCATCCATCACGCAGGGCACGCGCATCTACAACGCGGTCTGTGCAAGCTGCCACGGCGCAGATGGCCGAGGCGAAGGCCCCTTGGCAGCCACGCCCAGGCGCTGGCCGCCCACGGTGGTCGGCCCATTGCTTGGCCGTCATCCCGATGGCGAACTGTTCTGGCACATCGCTCACGGCATGGTCGATACACAAGGCGCGTCCACCATGCCTGCATTTGCCGATCGATTGAGCGACGCCGATATCTGGGCGGTGCTCGACGCGATGAAGGTGCTGGCAGCGAGTGGTGGCGTGCGTGCCGGCGGCTGGCCACTACCTGTGGCGCTGCCGGCGCTGCCCGTGCGTTGCGGGGATGCGCCGACTCAATCCTTGGCGACGTGGCGCAACGGCCAACGCGTGAGGGTGGTGGCGGTGGATGCGGCATCGAGAGCCGGCATCCCGCTGGAAGACCCGCGTTTCCAGACATTGCTCATCACGCCGGATGGCACGTTGCCACCGCCAACCCGCGCGTTTGAGGCGCGCTGTGTGGCTGAAGGTGCCGACGCCTGGAGCGTCTTCGCCACCATTGCCGGTGCCGCGCCGCAAGCGTTCTCCGGCACGCAGTTGCTGGCCGACCGCAACGGGTGGTTGCGCGCACGCGGCGCACCGGGCACCACGTGGTCCGATGCTGACTTCCTGTGCACCTCGGCCGCCCGCGGAACCGCCCGCAGCACAAGCGGCCTCGACGCCTTGATCGCCCGCATGGACGCCGAACCGGTGCGCTATGTGAAAGGCGGTTTCATTCATTGACCCTCGACCGCATCGCTCCATCACCATGCCGCAACATCGACGACGTTTTCTGCAATCCACGCTGGCACTCGCTGCCGCGCCTGCCTTGTCCATCGCGCAACCCCGCATCGTGCTCAAGGCTGGTGACCAGAAGGGCGGACTGCGCGCGCTGCTCGAAGCCGCCGACGCGCTCAAAGGCGTGTCGTACGACATCCAATGGACCGAATTTCCGGCGGCCGCACCGCTGGCCGAAGCGCTCAATGCAGGCGCCGTCGACTTGGGCCCCATTGGGGATGCACCAGCCATCTTTGCCCTGGCGGCGGGCACACGGATCAAACTGATCGGCGCCAACCGATCCGACCCATACGGCACGGCGGTGCTGGTGCGGCCGGACTCTCCGCTGAACACCGCCGCGGATCTGAAAGGCAAGTCGATCGGCACAAACCGCGGGTCGATCGGGCATTTCGTGGCGCTCAAGGCGTTGGAATCTGCAGGGCTGGGCCCGGACGACGCCAACTTCCGTTTTCTGCCGCCTGCGGATGCCAAGCTTGCGCTGGTCAACGGTTCGATCGATGCGTGGTCAACGTGGGAGCCTTACACCGCGATGGCCGAAACGGCCAAGCACGCGCGCGTGCTGGTCAACGGACGCGGGTTGTGGTCGGGACTCAGCTACCTGGCGGCGACCGACGCGGCTCTGGCCGCCAAGCGCGACGCACTGGGCGATTTCCTGCAGCGCGTGGTGCGCGCGCAGGTGTGGTCGTATCAGCATGTCGATAGCTTTTCAGTCACGCTGGCCCGCATCATCGGCATTGCGCCGGAGGCCGCGCGGCTGCAGTTTGCGCGGCGGCAGACCGTGTGGCGCGCCATCGATCCGCAGCTCATTGCCGAGCAGCAGCGCACGGCCGATTTCTACGTGAAGGTGGGTCTGCTCAAACAGCGGCTGGAAGTGGCCACCACGTTTGACACGGGGTTTCCGCTGGTTGCCTAGCGGGCGTTGCCCGAATGGGATTCCGCGCTCGGCCGCGAGCCGCCATGCGGGCCCGCCGTACCCGGCGCTTCTGCGACGTTCTTGGGCAGGTTGGCGACCGGCGTGACGGCGTCTGGCGCGTTGTTGCCGCCCTTGCCAAAGCGCGCCGCCAGACGGTCCTGCACTGCGGTCAGCTGGGCCTGCTCCTGTGCTTTCTGGGCGCGCTCGGTCTCGGCCTGCCGGGCAGCGGCGGCTTGCTCAGCCGGCGTGGGCGGCGGCAGTTTGCCGTGGGCGGGATGCGGCAAAGCAACCACCGTCAGGCCTATTGCCGCCGCGGCGAGCCACAGGGCGGTGCGTGGAATGTTCTGGGGTGTTTTCGGCATGGCGGTCTCCGGGTCGGGATCGCCATGGCTTCAGCAAATGCGGTGCCGGGTGAATTCAGCGCCCCTCGGCAAGAGTGTTGTGCAGCACCGTCTTGAGCAGGTTGAACACGGGGTTGTCGTTGTCCTTGCGATAGGCCATCCACAGTTCAACCGGCTTGGCCGGCGTGGTGCGTACCGGGCGATAGACGACGCCCTCGAAGTGCAGCATGGCCGCCGCTGCGGGAATGAGCGCTACGCCGATGCCGGCACGCACCAGCGCCAGCATCGAGTGGATCTGGCTGACGTATTCAACGATGTCGGGCAGCACCTCCGCGCGCTCCAGCAGGCTGCTGACCATCTGGTGGAAATAGCGCGCCTCGTATGGGGAATACATCAGCAGCGGCTGGCCCTCGCAGTCGCGCAGGCTGGGGCGTTGCGGCCAACTGTCGGCCACGGCTTCCGGAAGGGCGATCACCAGCGCTTCCTGCGAGCACGGCACGGCAATCAGCTCGCCGTGCTCCACCGGCGGGCGCAGCAGGCCCACGTCGATCTCGCGCGCATCCAGCGCCGAGAGCTGCGCGCCGCTCACCATCTCCTTGAGCGTCAGCCGCACGCCCGGTGAAGCCGCCCGCACGGCGCTCACCAGCGAAGGCAACTTCCCATAGCCGACCGACGCGGTAAAGCCGATCGCCAATTGCCCGGCAGCCCCCGTCGCCACGCGCCGGGCCGTGGCCGCAGCTTCGTCCGCCAAGCGCAGGATGCGAGACGCATCGGGTAGAAAACTGCGCCCGGCCGCCGTCAGCTTGACCGAGCGGCTGTTGCGTTCCAGCAGTGCCGTACCGACCTGATGTTCGAGCAGCCGCACCTGGCGCGACAGCGGCGGCTGGGTCATGTGCAGGCGTTCTGCCGCGCGCCCAAAGTGCAGCTCTTCGGCCACGGCAACAAAGCAGCGGAGTTGGCTGAGTTCAAACATCGATTCAAAAACTGTATGGATAGAGTCAGTGCTTATCTTGAATCGGAAAGATCGCCGATGCAAGAATCGGCTCGGTCTTAGCGCATCGGCGCGGCAAATAGCGGACTTTCACTTTGGGCATGCGCTTTTTACGTGGAGGCCGAGGGCGCCGTGTGACGCGGCGATGAGCCGGCGCAGCCAGCCGCCACGTGCAGCCGCAGCATCCCCATCGTCGACTCAGGGAAGACCCTGTATCAATACAAATTCTGTATTAATCGAGTTATTAGTTGGCTTGGACTTGAATCGATCCCGATGCAAGAATTCGCTCACCAACAACACGCATTCATCACGAGCGAGACATGTCCCGATACAGCCCTAAAGAATTTGCCCAACAGATTGGCTCCGGTCTGCTGTCCTTTCCGATCACGCACTTCAAGGCGTCGGATCTGTCGTTCGACGAGGCCGCGTATCGCGCCAACCTCAGCTGGCTGTTCAGCCACGAGGCCGCCGGCCTGTTTGCCGCGGGCGGCACGGGCGAATTCTTCTCGCTCACCGCAGCCGAGACGGACCGCGTGGTGCGTGCTGCCGTGGCTGAAACCGCCGGCAAGATTCCGGTGATCGCCCCGGCCGGCCGCGGCACGGCCGAATCGATCGAATACAGCAAAGCCGCAGAAGCTGCCGGCGCCGACGGCATCCTGCTGCTGCCGCCGTACCTGACCGAAGCCTCTGCCGACGGCGTGGCCGCTCACGTGGAGCAGGTCTGCAAATCGACCAAGCTCGGCGTGATCGTCTACAACCGCGCCAACCAGGTCCTCGACGAGAACCACCTGGAACGCCTGGCAGACCGCTGCCCGAACCTGGTCGGCTTCAAGGATGGCGTGGGCGATCTGGAACTGATGACGCGCATTTACGCCCGCCTGGGCGACCGCTTTACCTATGTCGGCGGCCTGCCGACGGCCGAAACCTTTGCGCTGCCGTACCTGACGATGGGCGTGACGACGTATTCGTCGGCCATCTTCAACTTCGTGCCCAAGTTCGCGCTAGAGTTCTACGCCGCCGTGCGCGCGTTCGACAATGCCAAGGTCTACAAGATGCTCAACGAGTTCGTGCTGCCGTACATCCAGCTGCGCAACCGTAAGCGCGGCTATGCGGTGTCGATCGTCAAGGCCGGTATGAAGGTCATCGGCCGTGACGCAGGTCCGGTCCGTGCTCCGTTGACCGACCTGACCGACGCCGAGATTGCAGAACTGTCGGCGTTGGTGTCGCGCGTTGCCGAAGTGGAAAAGCTGGCGGCCTGAGCGCAACCGAAAACACAAGGAATCCTTATGCAACTGAGCGGCGAACTGTTGTTGGGTGCTGCCCGCGTGGCGGGTGGTGCCGGCAAGGTTCGCGCCATGAACCCCGCCACCGGGGAATGGCTCGAACCTGAATTCACCCTGGCCTCCAAGGCCGAGGCCGCGCGTGCCGCTGAACTGGCCGCCGCGGCTTTTGACGTTTACCGCGAAACCGCGCCGGAAACCCGTGCAGCCTTTCTGGAAGCCATCGCCAGCCAGATCGAAGCGCTGGGCGATGCCTTGATCGAGCGCGCGATGGCCGAATCGGCATTGCCGCGTCCGCGCCTGGAAGGCGAGCGCGGCCGCACGTGCAATCAGCTGCGCTTGTTTGCAAGCGTGGTGCGTGCCGGTGATGCCGTGGGCGCACGCCTGGATTCGGCTCTGCCCGAACGCAAGCCGTTGCCGCGCTCGGACCTGCGCATGCGCCGCATTGCGCTGGGGCCCGTCGCCGTGTTCGGCGCGAGCAACTTCCCGCTGGCGTTTTCGGTGGCGGGTGGAGATACCGCGTCGGCGCTGGCCGCCGGTTGCCCGGTGGTCGTGAAGGCGCATCCGGCACACCCGGGTACGTCCGAACTCGTGGGCCGCGCCATTCAAGCGGCGGTGGCGCAGTGTGGGCTGCCGGAAGGCGTGTTCTCGCTCATCCTGGCGGACAACGATGTGGCGGGCGCACTGGTGGCGGATCCGCATATTCAGGCAGTGGGCTTTACAGGCTCGCGTGCAGGCGGTCAGGCGCTGCTGCGCATTGCGCAGGCGCGTCCGCAGCCGATTCCGGTATATGGCGAGTTGAGCGCCATCAACCCCGTATTCCTGCTGCCCGATGCACTGGCCAAGCGTGCTGCTGCGCTGGGTCAGCAGTACGTGGCGTCGCTGACGATGGGTGCGGGCCAGTTCTGTACGAACCCGGGCCTGCTGCTCGCCATCGACGGGCCGGAGCTGGATGCCTTTGAGGCGGCCGCCGCTGCGGCCATGGGCGGCGTGGCTGCGCAGCCGATGCTCACCGCAGGCATCCACAGCGCCTACACACGTGGCGTCGACAAGCTGGCCTCCGAGGCCAACGTGCGCTGCGTTGCACGCGGCCAAGACAGCGACGAACCCAACCGCGGGCAAGCCGGCTTCTACATCACCGATGCGAAGAGCTTCCAGGCGCAACCGGCGTTGCACGACGAGATCTTCGGCGCCACCGGCCTCGTCGTGCGCTGCCGCGATGCGGACGAGTTGCGGGCGCTTGCCGAATCGCTTGAAGGCCAGCTGACGGCCACGCTGCATCTGGATGCGGGCGACACGGCGATCGCGCGTTCGCTGCTGCCGATTCTGGAACGCAAGGCGGGGCGCATTCTGGCCAATGGCTGGCCAACCGGTGTTGAGGTGTGCCACGCCATGGTGCACGGCGGGCCGTGGCCGGCAACGACGGATGCACGCACGACTTCGGTCGGCACGGCGGCCATCGAACGCTTCCTGCGCCCGGTGTGCTACCAGGATCTGCCGGCCGAACTGTTGCCCGAAGCGCTGCAAGACGGCAACCCGCTGAAGCTCCGCCGTCTGGTGGATGGAAGCTGGGCGTGAAGCCGTAGCAGTCGATTAGAAAAAAACAACACGCCGGGCCGCACAGGACCCGGCGACTTGATCCTGCCGGCACGGCTGGTGCCGGCGCAAGGAGGAGACGATGGACATCAAGGCCCCCGCAGTGGGAGCGCAGGCCGTGCCGCGCACTGAGCGCATGAGCCGCGTGCGTTTCGTGATCCTCGCGATGCTGTTTATCGTGACGACCATCAATTACGCCGATCGGGCGACCATCTCCATTGCCGGCTCGGCCATGCAGAAGGAACTCGGCATCGATGCCGTGTCGCTTGGCTACATTTTTTCGGCGTTCGGCTGGGCTTATGTGATCGCGCAGATTCCGGGCGGCTGGCTGCTCGACCGCTTCGGTTCGAAACGCGTTTACACGTTCAGCATTCTGCTGTGGTCGGTCTTCACGCTGGCGCAGGGAGCGATCGGCTTCTTTACCGGCGCCGCCGCCATCGCCATGGTGTTCTGCCTGCGCTTTCTGGTGGGCGCAGCCGAGGCGCCGTCCTTCCCAGCGAACAGCCGCATCGTGGCGGCGTGGTTTCCGGCCAACGAGCGGGGCACCGCAGCGGCCATCTTCAACTCTGCGCAGTACGCAGCCACGGTGGTGTTTGCCCCGCTGATGGCGTGGCTGGTGCACGCGTTCGGCTGGCATCACGTGTTTATCGTGATGGGCGTGATCGGCATCGTCATGGCGGTCGTGTGGAGAACCTTCGTGCACGAACCGAAGGACCACCCGGGCGTCAACCGTGCCGAAATCGAATACATCGAAGCCGGCGGCGGCCTGGTGAACATGGACCGCGCGGGTGTGGCCAAGACCGAGGGCCCGAAGCTCGGCTACGTGAAGCAGCTCCTGCAGAACCGCATGCTGATGGGTGTGTACATCGCGCAGTACTGCATCAATGCGCTTACGTACTTTTTCATCACGTGGTTCCCGGTGTATCTGGTGCAGGCGCGCGGCATGTCGATCCTGAAGGCGGGCTTCGTTGCGTCGATCCCGGCGGTGTGCGGCTTCCTGGGCGGCATTCTGGGCGGGATCATCTCAGACGCGCTGCTTCGGCGTGGTGCCTCGCTTTCGGTGGCGCGCAAGGTGCCCATCGTGCTGGGCATGCTGCTCTCCATGACCATGGTGATCTGCAACTACGTCGACGCGCAGGCCATCGTGGTGGCGGTGATGGCGCTGTCGTTCTTCGGCAAGGGCCTCGGTGCGCTGGGCTGGGCGGTGAACTCCGATACGGCGCCCAAGCAGATCGCCGGCTTGTCGGGCGCGCTGATGAACACGTTCGGCAACCTGTCGAGCATCACCACGCCCATCGCCATCGGTTACATCGTCAACACCACGGGGTCGTTCAACGGTGCGCTGGTGTACGTGGGGATCCACGCGCTGGTCGCCATCGTCTGCTACCTGTTCATGGTGGGCGAGATCAAGCGTGTGGAACTGAAGCCGCTGTAAGCCACGGGAGCCTCGTAAGTGACGTTGCAATCGATCGAGTCCGGCGCACGCACGCACACACCTCGGGTGACGGAGATGCAGGTGATTCCCGTCGCGGGCCACGACAGCATGCTGCTGAACCTGTGCGGCGCGCATGCTCCGTTCTTTACGCGCAATCTCGTGATCCTGAAGGACAACGCCGGGCGTACCGGCGTGGGCGAGGTGCCGGGCGGGGAGGGCATCCGCCAAGCGCTGGAGCGTGTGATTCCGCTGGTGGTCGGTCAATCGATCGGCCGTACCAATGGCGTGCTGAACAACGTTCGCCGCGCGCTGGCCGGTGGCGGCGATGCCGCGCATCAAGCGACAGTGCACCAGGTCACCTCCGCTTCGGAAGCGGCCGTGCTGCGCCAGCCGCACGAGATCAACCTGCGCATGGACAACGTCATCACGGCGGTGGAAGCGGCGCTGCTCGATCTGCTTGGCCAGTTTCTGGAGGTGCCGGTGGCAGAGCTGCTCGGTGCCGGGCAGCAGCGCGATAGCGCCCCGATGCTCGCGTACCTGTTCTACGTGGGCGACCGTCGCAAGACCGATCTGCCGTATCTGGATGGCGCGAACGCCACCGACGACTGGCTGCGCCTGCGCCACGAAGCCGCGATGACGCCCGACGCCATCGCGCGCCTGGCCGAAGCCGCCACCGCGCGTTACGGTTTTGCCGATTTCAAGCTCAAGGGCGGCGTGATGCACGGTGCCGACGAGATGGAAGCGATTGCCGCCATCAAGGCGCGCTTTCCGCACGCCCGGGTCACGCTGGACCCGAACGGCGCGTGGTCGCTTAACGAGGCAATTGCGCTGTGCAAGGGCCAAGGCCATCTGCTGGCCTATGCCGAAGACCCGTGCGGCCCCGAAGCCGGCTATTCGGGCCGCGAGGTGATGGCCGAGTTCAAGCGCGCCACCGGCATCCCGACGGCCACCAACATGATCGCGACCGACTGGCGTCAGATGGGCCATGCCGTGCAGCTGCAGGCAGTCGATATTCCGTTGGCCGATCCGCATTTCTGGACCATGCAAGGCTCCGTGCGCGTCGCGCAGCTGTGCGACGCGTGGGGCCTGACGTGGGGCTCGCATTCCAACAACCACTTCGATGTGTCGCTGGCCATGTTCACGCATGTGGCCGCCGCCGCACCGGGCAACATCACGGCCATCGATACGCATTGGATCTGGCAGGAGGCCGAGGAGCGCCTGACGCGCGAGCCGCCGCGCATCCAGGGCGGCCACGTGGCCGTGCCGGAGCGCCCGGGCCTCGGCATCGAAATCGACATGGAGCGCGTCATGGCGGCCCATACGCTGTACAAGACCCTGGGCCCTGGCGCGCGTGACGACGCCATGGCCATGCAATACCTCGTGCCGGGCTGGACGTATGACCCGAAACGTCCGAGCCTGGGACGTTGAAGCCAAACCCGTTTGAATCAATCACGGAGTCTGTGATGTCTGAACCGACGCTGGCCCCTGAGGCCGGCAACGCAACTGAAAAGGCGCTGACGATTCGCGTGCACGACGGTGACAACGTCGCCATCGTCGTCAACGCACGCGGCCTGCCCGCCGGCACGGCGTTGGCCGATGGCACGGTGCTCGTCGAAGGCGTGCCGCAAGGCCACAAGGTGGCGCTTGTCGACTTGGCTGAAGGCGACGCGATCATCCGCTACAACGAGGTGATCGGTTACGCCGTGAAGCCGCTGCCGCGCGGTAGCTGGGTCAATGAGCACGCCGTGAAGCTGCCGTCCGCCCCCGCGCTGGACGAACTGCCGCTGGCCACGCGGCCGGACCCGAAGCTGGCAAAGCTGGAGGGCTATACCTTCGAGGGCTATCGCAATGCTGATGGCACGGTCGGCACGAAGAACGTGCTCGGCATCATGACCAGCGTGCAGTGCGTGGCGGGCGTGACGGATTACGTCGTGGGCCGCATCAAGCGCGAACTGTTGCCGCGTTTCCCGAACGTTGACGATGTGGTGGCGCTCAACCACGTGTACGGTTGCGGCGTCGCCATCAACGCGCCGGCCGCCATCGTGCCGATCCGCACGCTGCAGAACTTGGCGCTCAATCCGAACTTTGGCGGCGAGATCATGGTGATCGGCCTGGGCTGCGAAAAGCTTGTGCCCGAACGCCTTGTGCCGGAAAAGCTCGCGCCGGGTGGCCGCATTCCGATCGAAGTGGCCGGCACGGCGGATTCGCCGGTGCTGCGTCTGCAGGACGAAGCCTTTGACGGCTTCATCGGCATGACAGATGCCATCATGGAGATGGCCGAGCGCCGCCTGGAACACCTGAACAAGCGCCAGCGCGAAACCTGTCCGGCATCCGATCTCGTGGTCGGGGTGCAGTGCGGCGGCAGCGATGCGTTTTCGGGCGTGACAGCCAACCCGGCGGTGGGCTTTGCGGCCGACCTGATCGTGCGTGCAGGCGGCACGGTGATGTTCTCGGAAGTGACCGAGGTGCGTGACGCCATTCATCTGCTCACGCCGCGCGCCATTAATGAAGACGTCGGCCGTGCGCTACTGCGCGAGATGGCCTGGTACGACGATTACTTGAGCGGCGGCCAGACTGACCGCAGTGCCAACCCGTCGCCGGGCAACAAGAAGGGCGGCCTGTCGAACGTGGTGGAAAAGGCGCTTGGATCGATCGTCAAGTCGGGCAGCACGCCCATCGTCGATGTGCTTGGCCCGGGTGAGAAAGTGCGTCGCAAGGGCCTGATCTTTGCTGCGACGCCCGCCAGCGATTTCGTGTGCGGCACGTTGCAGCTGGCCTCCGGCATGAACCTGCAGGTGTTCACGACCGGCCGCGGCACGCCGTATGGCCTGGCCATGGCGCCGGTCATCAAAGTGTCGACGCGCAAGGCGCTGTCCGAGCGCTGGCATGACCTGATCGACCTCGACGCCGGCCGCATCGCCACAGGCGAAGCGAGCATTGCCGACATCGGCTGGGAGCTGTTCCACCTGATTCTTGACGTGGCGAGCGGCCGCAAGCAAGTTTGCGCCGACAAGCTGGGTCTGCATAATGCGCTGGCCCTGTTCAACCCCGCCCCGGTGACCTGATATGACCACTGAAGTCCACGTTCAAACCGACCCGCTCGCGGGTGTGACCACGCGTTGCCACCGCCTGCTGCTAACGGGCGCCGGCGGCAACCTCGGCAAGGTGCTGCGCGAGCGTCTGCCCAAATACGCTGATTCTTTGCGCTTGTCTGATATATCAAATCTGGGCGAAGCACGCACCGGCGAGGAGATCGTACCGTGCAACCTGGCTGATGCGAAAGCCGTCGATGCGCTTGTCGCCGGTACGGATGCGATCGTGCATCTGGGCGGCGTATCGGTCGAGCGGCCGTTTGAAGAAATCCTGCCGGCCAATATCGCAGGCACCTACAACCTGTACGAGGCGGCACGTCGTCATGGCGTGCGCCGCATCGTGTTTGCCAGCTCGAACCACACCATCGGCTTCTACAAGCAGGGCGAGGTAATCGACAGCGCCGTGCCCACCAAGCCCGATGGCTACTACGGGTTGAGCAAGGTGTTTGGCGAACAGCTCGCCAGCTTCTATTTCGATCGCTATGGCATCGAGACGGTTGCCATCCGCATCGGCTCTTCGTTTGCCGAAGCGAAGGACCGCCGCATGCTCGTCACCTGGCTCGGGTACGACGACCTCGAACAGCTCATCCGCCGCGCGCTGTTCGTGCCGAACGTGGGCTTTACCGTGGTCTACGGCATGTCGAACAACCGCGACCGCTGGTGGGACAACCGCCACGCCGCGCACCTCGGCTACACACCTACGCAGACGAGCGAGATCTTCCGCGCGCAGGTCGAAGCGCAGCCGCCGCTGCCTGCCGATGATCCGGCTGCGCAGTATCAAGGCGGTGCATTTGTCAAAGCCGGCCCGTTCGGAGACTGACGCAATGCACCTGAACGTAGAGCCGGCAGTCGAGCGGATTGGCAACATGCAATGCGGTGTCGGCGAAAGCCCCGTCTGGCACGCGGGTGAGCAGGCGCTGTACTGGACGGACATTCCGGGGCGCACGCTGTGGCGCTGGAACTTCTTCTCCGGCCAGGCCAACAGCTGGCCGCTGCCCGAGATGGCCGGCTGTATTGCCATGGCGCCCAACGGCTGGGCGATGGCGATGGAAACGGGCATCTTTCTCGCGCCACCGCCCAGCCCCGGCATCGAGCTTGGGCCCCTGCAGCGCCTCGCCACGGTGGCGTACGCGCGCCCCGACATGCGTTTCAACGACGGTCGCTGCGATCGCCAAGGCCGGTTTTGGGCCGGCACGATGGTGCTGGACACCTCGCTTGGCCTGCCGCTCGGCAAGCTGTATCGCCTGGATGCGGCGGCCGCTCGCACTGGGCGCGTTGATGCCGTCATCGACGACCTGATCGTCCCGAACGGCCTGGCCTTCAGCCCCGACGGCAAGACGATGTATCTGTCGGATTCGCACGCAAGCCGCCAGACGGTCTGGGCCTTCGATTACGACATCGACACCGGCACGCCGTACAACCGGCGCGTTTTCATCGACATGAACGCACACCCGGGGCGTCCGGATGGCGCTGCCGTGGACGCCGATGGTTGCTACTGGATCTGCGGCAACGATGCTGGCTTCGTGCACCGCTTCACGCCGGACGGCCGCCTTGATCGAAGCATCGCCATTCCTACGTCCAAACCGGCCATGTGCGCATTCGGCGGCCCCGGGCTGGACACCCTGTTCGTGACGTCGATCCGCATCGGCGACGACCCGCTCTCGGGCGCCACGTTTGCCGTGCGCCCGGGCGTGACTGGATTGCCGGAACCCGTCCTGCACCTCTGAAACCGAGTACGCCCCGCACATAAGAAGAACCGGGGGCTTTAGGAGACAACACATGAAACCCATCAAAGGCTTGCGCTGGTGGATCATCGGCCTCGTACTCAGCGGCCTGATCATGAACTACCTGGCGCGCAATGCGCTGGCGGTGGCGGCGCCTGAAGTCAACAAGGTGCTGAACATCAGCACGCAGCAGTACGGCTACATCGTCGCGGCATTCCAGGCCGCCTACATGGTGATGCAACCTGTGGCGGGCTATGTGCTCGATGTGCTGGGCACGAAGCTGGGTTTTGCACTGTTTGCGGGGGCGTGGTCGGTGGTCTGCCTGCTGCATAGCACGGCAGGCGGTTGGCTGTCGCTGGCCGCGTTCCGCGCGATGCTCGGGATGACGGAGGCAGCGGGTTTTCCGTCTGCGCTACGGGCGACATCGGAGTGGTTCCCTGCAAAAGAGCGGTCGATTGCAACCGGCTGGTTCAACATCGGGTCGTCCGTGGGCGCGGTGGTGGCGCCGCCACTGGTGGTCTGGTGCATTCTGCATGGCAACTGGCGCTTTGCTTTTGCCGTGATCGGCGGGATGGGGCTCGTGTGGAGCGTGCTGTGGTTCCTGCTGTACCGCGTGCCGGCCAAGCACCACCGCTTATCCGACGAAGAGCGGGAATACATCCGTGCCGGCCAGGAAACGCCGGATGACTACGCGGATGCGCCCAAGCCGTCGTGGGGCAGCATCGTCAGTGGCCGGCGCTTCTGGGGCATCGCCATCCCGCGCTTTCTGTCGGAGCCGGCGTGGCAGACGTTCAATTACTGGATTCCGCTCTACATGGCCACCGAGCGCCATATGAACCTGAAGGAGATCGCGCTGTTTGCGTGGCTGCCGTTCCTGGCGGCGGACGTTGGCTGTGTGCTGGGCGGCTATCTGGCGCCGTGGTTCCAGAAGCGGTTCTCGGTATCGCTTGTCACGTCTCGCAAGCTGGTAATGGTGACGGGTTGCCTCTGCATGATCGGCCCGGCCTGCATTGGGTTGGCGACGAGTCCCTACACGGCGATTGCGCTGTTCTGCGTGGGCGGCTTTGCGCACCAGACGCTTTCTGGCGCGCTGTACACGCTCACGTCGGACATGTTCGGCAAGCATGAAGTCGGCACGGCGGTGGGGCTGGCGGGCATGTCGGGTTACATGGGCGGCATGCTGTTCTCGCTGGCAGTTGGCACGCTGGCAACCACCATCGGCTACAACCCGCTGTTCGTGGCGCTGGCCGTGTTTGACATCGTGGCGGCCATCCTCGTGTGGACGATGCTCAACGACAAGCAGACACACCCCGTGCCGATGCGCCCCGGCGGGACGGCGCCTAGTACTGCGGCCTGATTTCTGTTGCCGCAGACGCGCCGATCACGCCACTGCGTCGGACACGTTGCGCTGAAACGTGTTGCCAGAACGCCCGGCCGCGTGTTTTTGGCCGGGCGATTCTCATGGCGGTGGCGCGCCCCGCTACAATCGCGGCCTGGCATTTGTAGATGGCGTTTGAAATGGTGCTTGGCTGGTTTGGCATTTCCACCGTGTGGCTGCTGCCGCTGGTGTGGCGGTATGTGACGCGCGCGCTGGCGGGGGAGCGGGACTTCCTCAAAGGTCGAGGCACCGTGCGGCTCTGGCTGGTGACGCTCGTCGCGCTGAGCGCCAGCGCCGCGCTTGAAGCCTTGACTTCTGGCGCCGACCCGCAGGACAAGGCCGGCGGAGCCGCCGGGCGCGCATTGTCTTCGCTGTTTTCTCACATGCTGGGCTGGACTGGCGCGTTCCTCCTGATGCTCGGGGTGCTCATCTGGGTCGCCCCAATGGTGTTCGGGCGATCGTGGGGCCAGGTGTTGAACCGCCGTCGCAGTGTGCATACCGAGACGTCTGCCGAGCCAGAAACCCGCCACGACGAACCCGTTGACGATGGTTTGAAGCCGACCGCGCTCGGCCTTGGCGGAGCAGGGGAGGCGCGTTGGAGTGGTAACACTGGGGCCGCGCAGCCGGCCATGCGACACCGTGGCATCGAAGCCGTTTCTGCACGCCGCCAGCCCGCATGGCAGCCGCCCCCGCGCACGCGCCCCTCACCGCCGCAACCGGGCGAGATCTGGCCGCTGCTCGACGCAAAGAAGGGCGCGCCGACAGACGCATCCCCAACCGTGAAGACGCAGCCCTTGGCGCCGCCCACTCCGCCGCAGACGCCCCCGCCGCGCCCAAAACTGCGCGCCACCATCGTCAGCAGCCCGTTCCATCAACCGCAACTGGGTTTGCAGACGCAGGCTCCCGTGCCAGTCCCGGCGGCCCCTGCGCCGCAGGCTAAGCCCGCTGCAGAGCCGGTTGTCCTGACCGAGCCGACGGTGCCTGAGTTGGTGGAGGCGAAAGCCGCCGTCGCAGAAACTCCAACCGTCGACCTGGATGCCGTACGCCAGGAAGCCGAGGCGCTCCTGGCTGAACTGCGCGGCCTGATGTCGCCCGCCGTAACGACGCTTGCCCAAGAGGTTGTCGAGCCGATCGCGCAAGCAGAAGCCGCACCGATTGTCGAAGCACTGTCCGAGGTGGAAGCGCTACCCGCAGCACCGGCCATCGAGCCGGCCGTGCAGCCGGAAGTCGCGCCTGTCTTGCCTGCGCCTAAGCCGCGCATCGTCTTGCCGGCCGTGGTGGGGGAAGTGGTGTCGCGCGCCGCAGCACCGGCCGTCGCCGCAGCGCCTGCGCCTGGGCCCGCTCCGGCGACCGCACCTGCAGTACAACGCATCGTGGAATACCGCCTGCCCGGTGCCGCATTGCTGACCGCCGCATCGCCGAGCGCGGAAGCCGTCTCCGCCGAGCACCTGGAAGAGACCAGCAACCTGATCGCGCAGCGTCTGGCGGAGTTCAAAGTTCCGGTGACGGTCGTTGGCGCATCTGCCGGGCCAGTCATCACGCGGTTCGAGGTTGACCCGGCGATTGGCGTGCGCGGCGCGCAGGTTGTGGGGCTGATGAAAGACCTGGCGCGTGCGCTGGGCGTGACGTCCATCCGGGTCGTCGAGACCATCCCCGGCAAGACATGCATGGGGCTGGAGCTGCCCAACGCCCGCCGCGAAATGATCCGCCTGTCGGAAGTCGTGAACGCGGCGGATTTCCAGTCGCACGGGTCGCACCTCGTGCTGGCCATGGGCAAGGACATCACCGGCAACCCCGTGGTGACGGATCTCGCACGCGCCCCGCACCTGCTGGTGGCGGGCACGACGGGCTCCGGCAAGTCGGTGGCCGTCAACGCGATGATCCTGTCGATGCTGTACAAGGCCACGCCCGACGACGTGCGCATGATCATGATCGACCCGAAGATGCTGGAACTCTCCGTGTACGAGGGCATTCCGCATCTGCTCGCGCCGGTGGTCACGGATATGAAGCAGGCCGCGCACGCGCTCAACTGGTGCGTGGGCGAAATGGAAAAGCGCTACCGTCTGATGTCTGCATTGGGCGTGCGCAACCTGGCCGGCTACAACCAGAAGATCCGCGCAGCGGAGCAGGCCGGCCGCAAGGTGCCGAATCCGTTCTCGCTCACGCCCGATGCGCCCGAGCCGCTGTCNACGCTGCCGCTGATCGTGGTCGTCATCGACGAACTGGCCGACCTGATGATGGTGGCCGGCAAGAAGATCGAAGAGCTGATCGCGCGCCTTGCGCAAAAGGCTCGTGCCGCAGGCATCCATCTGATTCTGGCGACGCAGCGCCCGTCGGTGGACGTCATCACCGGTCTGATCAAGGCGAACATTCCGACGCGCGTGGCGTTCCAGGTGTCCTCCAAGATCGACTCGCGCACGATTCTTGACCAGATGGGCGCCGAATCGCTGCTCGGCCAGGGCGACATGCTGTTCCTGCCGCCGGGCACCGGGTATCCGCAGCGCGTGCACGGCGCGTTCGTCGCCGATGAGGAAGTGCATCGCGTGGTCGAACACTGGAAGCAGTTTGGCGAGCCCGAATACGACGAAGCCATCCTCGCCGGTGATCCGGGTGAAGCTGCCGCGAGCGGCGATTTGTTTGGTGGCGATAGCGGCGATGCAGAAGCCGATCCGCTCTACGACGAGGCCGCGGCGTTCGTGCTCAACACGCGCCGCGCGTCGATTTCCTCCGTGCAGCGGCAACTGCGCATCGGCTACAACCGTGCCGCGCGGCTCATCGAACAGATGGAAGCGGCGGGGCTGGTGTCGCCGATGGGGCGGAATGGGCAGCGTGAGGTGTTGGCGCCAGGTGGTGGAGAGTAGTTGATTGCCGCTTGAACGGCTGACGGCTATGGCGCGACGTACTCAATGTATAAGACCCACTCGCCGGCATTCAGGGGGACTGCGATCGCGCGTTTGGCGGCCTGGCGCGTCAACGCTCTGATGTTGTACGCCGTACCGTCTGGCGCGGCTGCTCGCTGCAATGCGTCTTTCTCTCCCTCGGAAAGCCAGGCACGCAGGAACGCTTCCGGAACTGCGGCCGCTTCACCAATGCGGGGCTGATTTGCGATGATCGCGTTGTCGGGCCCCTGTGGCCGGATCGCAGCGATCAGGGCAACGTAGTCCGTCGGCCCTGGTACGCCTTCGTCGTTGCGCTCTGGAAGGGTGGCTATCTCGAAGCGGGCAGCCGCGGGAGGCATGCTGAGGTGGATGTGCTGCGAAAGTGCTGTCACGTTGGTGTTAGGGCGTGGATCGTCTCGCGTGCAGCCTGCAATGGCGACTGCGATGCAGAAGAGCCCCAGTAATCGCGAAAGGCCTCTCTTACTCATTTCGCTTTGCACGCCGGTGTCGCAGCAGGGCACGGTCAAGTGCCCGCCGTGACAGCCAATGATTGCCGCCACTGCTCAAGTTGTGCCTCGCCTTCCTCGTCCAATTTCCCCACCAGAGTTCCATACCAATCGACGATCTTGTCGTTCGGCATGCTTGCTTTGAGAACGGGCAGGGTGTTTTCCAGAAAGCTCGGGAAAAACGGAATGCCGCGCACGTACAGGAAATGCGAATCCGTGATGCGCACGCGCGCGTAGACATCGCGCAGCCAATCCAGATACGGCAATGCCTCGGCCATGTGACCGCTCTGCGTGAGCGACGAGATGAACTGCGTGCGAGCCGTGACGCTGGACATCTCGTGCGTCTGCTCGTTGATCTCGTCGAACTTCATCAACCACGCCTCGCCGCGTTTCAGTTCGCCGCACATGACGGACGTCGTCGCAAGCTGCAGTGCGTTGTGTGCGCTGGGTTCCTGTTCGAACAACGCAAGCCAGTAAGGAAAGGCCTCGGGATAGCGGCGCATGTCCGAATAGGCAAGCGCGCATAGGCGGTTGGCGTCGGCGTGGCGATCGGCGTACGGCGCAGCAGCGGAGATGGCAGCTTCGTGCTGGCCTTGCTGGTAGGCCTCCAAGGCGGGGGCGAGTTCGGGGGCGATGTCGGGCGAGGTGTCGTCGTCTTTCGGCGGTGGTGGCGGCTTGGCGACCTGGTCTTTGGTGTTTCGGCCGAATAGTTTTTTCAGTATGCCCATGGTGTTTTGTTGCTGGTGCTGGTGCTGGGGCGGGCGCCCGAATTGCGGGGGGCTGCAACCCACATTTCCCCAGCGTTTACAGCTTCGGATCAGATTGATCGCTATCCCACTGCCAGATCGTCGAACCGTAGTCCGATACAACCTCTGGCATCAGGGTTCCTTGCGAGAAGAACCGGCGAGAGCCTGATTTGGCTGGCGTTATCCAGTAGCCGCTCTTTGTGCAGGGGTGGCCTGCTTCACAACGCAAATGCAGATGGGGCAGCGACGTAGGTTGAGCAACGGGCTGGGATACGAAGTGCCAAGTCGTATCTACTGCTTCCGTTACAGGTGACCCCATCGCTATGGCTTCATATTCTGCAGCCATCTCCTCGTCGTATCCAGAGAAAGGGTTATTCAATTCCAATCCCTTTATTCGATAGGCGGGCTGCATGGGGTGGCCCTCAACGCAGAATGCAAGGCTAAAGTCAGTTGCGCCGTCTAACCATTGTCTGGGAACCCATACGCCGGTACGAGGACAGCGGTCACCCGGGTGGACTTGCTCACCAAAATCGATAACGTGCTTCGGATACGGCTTAGGTGGCGAAATGATTCCGTATTCTTCGACACGTTGGATCGCTCCAGCCGTGTCGCCCGGATCGCCGTCATCCCGGTCAAGATAAATTCGATCCTGCCCAATGGAGTGGCGGTTTAACCAGTGAATCCCTTTTGTTAAGTTGTTCCGCAAAACAGTGCTGCCCGTGCCGCAAACGTAGCTAAGCTGTGAAAATTTGCTGTCCCAACGCTTACACTCTTCATCGCTCATCCAGCCGAGAGGTTGCTCGATTATCCCGCGATAGTCTGTGGAAGGCGTATCGAGGATATCGATCATGGGCATGTAGTCTCCCCCGTTCTTGACGAAGCCGATACCACGCCGGATGTTCTCAGCATGGGTGAGATAGCGCGACACCCAATAATCGAGGCGAGCTGCACCGTGCAGCCCCCGTCCAGTAATGAAAAGATTGTGCAACTGTGCAAACTCTTCGCACAGACGTGCACACACTTCGTAGTACGGGATCGACGTGGTTTGATAGAGAAACCACGCATCTTGGTCAAGGTTGCGCGGTAAGTTGTAAGGCTTCAGATTTATCGAACTCATTGAATGTCGTCGGGTGAGCGACGAGTCAGCCGGTTGTCGCTTTAAGGCGATAAAGCTGGTTACGCCCGCGCGAGCGTCCAACGAGATTTTCTTCCCTGATGCATCGGTAAGATTTCTCCGGCTTGGAGTGTGATGCTGGCTTGCAGGTCATGCTCTGCTAGCCAGCGGCCCGTTTGGGGAGCCGGTTGCCCACTTTCAGCCCAGATGAGCGGATCGTAAGCGTCAGATCCTACAGATAGCGTTTGCTCCTCTGCGGGATCGGGTTTCAAGAAAACGTAGTCCTCTTCTTCGGCGGGGACGCTCCCGTCAATAAGCCGGCTGACGCCTGGTCACGCCCGGGCGAGCGTCCAACGAGATTTTCTTCCCTGATGCATCGGTAAGATTTCTCCGGCTTGGAGTATGACGCTGGCTTGCAGGTCATTTTCGGCCAGCCAGCGGCCCGCCTGGGGTGCTGGTTGCCCGCTTTCAGCGCAGATGAGCGGGTCGGGTGTAGCAGACACAGTAGAAGAAACCTCTTGTTGTGCTGAATCTGGCTTCAGGAAGACGTAATCCCGCTCCTCGATGGGGATGGTGCCATCCTCGTAGCGGGTATCGCGCCAAAGAAGGCGCCACGTGGTCGGCAAACCGCGTTCTTCTGCGTAGGCGGCCATGTTGGGGGCATTTGAGCCGCCGTGCAGATAGCTCATTGTGCCGACGATGGGAAACGACCCTTTGGGCTGTTCGTCGTTTCGGAACAAGCTGAACAATTTGGGCTTGGGGGCATCGACGGGTTCCCAAATACCCGAATAGGGCGTCATCTTTCCGCTGTAGACCAGCACGTCCTCTTTGGGGTCCGGCACATCAGGCAGGGGATTCGGAAACACCATCTGATTGAGTTTCGCCCTGAGGTAATCGTTGCAGAATGTGTGGGTTTCCGTATCGAGATAGCGAGGCTCAAGAATGTCGGGGGCGCACTCGCCCCAAGCCGCACACAGGTTCACGAATGTTTGATGAAACTGAGTCCAGCCAGGGGTATTGCTTTCATCGCGTTGCAGTGTTTCCCCGTCCTCCATGCGGAATAGCATCTTCTCCCAATACGTGGGTAAACGGTCGGCCATGGCCAGCTCGCCATTAGCATCAAATTTGAAGATGCGTTTGTCGCCTTTCTTGAGGCGAAGCACCGCCTCTTCGCAATGCGCTAAACCGTTGAGAATGAGTCTGTAATCTGCAGCAGGCCCCGTCGGTTCTGTGGCCCGTCGGGCACACTCTTCGGTCGCTTGAGCCCAAGCCTGATAGAAACCGAAGATACGGTTCCATGCTGTAAATGAACTGATCTGCTTGAGCCAGTAAAAAATCTGCTTGCGCTCGTGTTCGGTCGGCAGCGTAACGCCGCCTTGCGTGACTCGATTCGTGCTCATGGGGTAACTACGACTTCGTGGTTGTCTTTGGAGGCTTCTTCATGTTCAGCCACTTTGGCAGTATGCACGGTGCGGCTGCCGGGGCGCCAGAGGTAACCCCAGATGCCGTTAGCATCAGTCCAACCGGTGGGCCGTATGTGGAATATCATGCCACTGACCGGATCGGTCAGTGTCATGGGCTTTCCGCTTGCGACGACTTGCTCGCCATGGGCCACGAGTTGTTCTGCGAGGGCCTTGTCGAGATAGAAGTAAGCCTGCGTTGCGCCACCCGGTAGGTATTGTCCGGGCAGTTTGGTGCCAGCCTGCTCCGACACGGTGCCGACTGCCGCTTTAGGCCCGACTTTGCCTTCAATTCTGCCGGTCACCAGGAAGCCGTCACGATTGAACTCGTCGAGCACGCCGAACATTTCTCGCCACTCCCGGGCGTTTTTTGGGGCAGACCCCAACCCCCACCATGCGCCGCCGGCTTTGCTGGGACCGATATCTATGCCATGGGTGACACCGCCCGGCCCAAAAAGCCGGAAGATCTCCTCTCCCTGTTTTAATTCCCGATTGACGATGCGGCCGCTGTAGGCGGCGACTTGCTCCAGTTGGCCGTTTTTGTCGACACGCTTGGTAAGGTCTGGGTATTCGGGTTCGGTCTTGTAGACGTGAGCGTACTTGTCAGGGCGTCCAGCTGGAGCCTCATTCTGTTTCCAGCCCCCGCGAGCTGAACGAGTCGGTAGCGCTCCATCTTCCACCAGCCGGGCTTCGTCTGCTTTCGTTGCGACACGCTCGCCGGTCGCGGCTTCATGTAGTGCAACGCGGCTGGTGGTTTCTCCCCCTGAGCGGACGTACGCCTGCAATTCGCGCAACTCCTGATCCAGTTCCTTGATGGCCTTGGGAATCATCTCACTCCCTTTGGCTTTGATTACCGCAAGGCCGTTGCGCAGGGCATCAATTCGCTGGGCGAGGCTCGCCGGGATCATGGAGCCCGCTTTGGCTTTGATCAGCTGTAGCGCGATGTCGAGCACATCCATCAGCGCACCAAAGCGGTCCATGACTTTCGCTTGATACTCCGCAAACCGGAGTTTCAGCAACCACTGCTCCGCGTTCTTGACACCGATACGATTCAGGAACGCAATGATTTCCTGCGCGCCCTCCATGAGCTTTGCGGCACGTGCCGCGCCTGTCAGCAAAGCGGCTTCCTTGAACACTTTGATTAGGATCCGACCAACGCCTTTCACTACGCCGCCGATCACGGGTATCAAAGCGAAGACGAGAACGACCAGCAGTATCCACTCGAAGATTTCGTCCCGTTTTTTGGGGTCGTTGATCAAGCCCATGATCACAGCGATCAGATCGCGTACCGCAGTGCCATCGCCCACCAAGGGAATCATGCCGATCACGGCATCGACGAGGATTTGTGAGAAGGTCGCCTTTTCGTTGAAGGCTCCTTGGACCATACCCCAGGTCCAATCGGCGACGTCGGCACAAATGGATTTGAACTTGCTTAAGCTCAGGCCACCCGGCGCCTGTGCGGTATCAGAAGAAGACATGACGTGCGGACAGAGGAAGCTTAGGCGGAAGGGGTTGGCGTGTTGCTCGCCGACAAGTACTTATCGACGAGCTTGGAAAGCTTGCTGTCCGATGGATTCGGATCGTGATTAGGCATCGGCGTCTTGTCTTTGCGCTCAAAGGCACCTGGCATGGGGCCGTAGCTGACTTGCACACTGCCAGGAGGTACGTTTTCCAACGTCGCGCGACCTTGGCTATCCAAAATGCCTTGCCGCTCCGATCCATCTGCAAATTTGGCGAAGTACTTGGCGCCAGCTAGGCCCTGACCGTCGTGATATGTGTGTTCAAGCAGCACGGTTGACGGGGGTAAAACACCCACCGGCAACGCCGGCAACGCCGCCGCCTGCCCCCCAGGCCCCTCAAACGGATGCCCAGCCCCCTTCACCGACAGCAACCCCGACGTCTCAAACGTCACCGCATTCCCTTCCAGCCGGATCAATGAATCCCCGCCATGCAGCACGATGTTCTGTTGCGCGAGGATCTCGACCGAATCGGCCGACGAGGTAACGGTAACGGCCTTGTCTGCCAGCACTGCCAACGCATCGGTATGCGCCTGGATCGACACCGGCCCGCCTTCGGCAATCGCGCGGATGCCGTTGCGCTGGGCGAACAGGCTCACGCCCTTTGCAGCCGCGGCGGCGATGACGTTGCCAGCGGCGAGGTGCCAGTCGGCCTGCGCGGTGCCGTGCAGATGCCGGCCCGCGTAGACGGTGGTCGTGGCCTGCGAGGCGAGCGCGATGCTGGAGGGCGATTCGGTCACCAGCAGCGGCTGGCCGAATTTATCGACGGGCTGCTGTGAATCCTGGCCATTGACGTTGCTGGGGTACTTGCCGTCCTGTGCAGGGTCGAGCGCCTTGTCGATCGGCTCGAACGCTTCGTTGGCCGCCAAGGGCAGCGCTTGCTGGCTCGCGGCGGCATCCGACAAGCGCTGTGCCGTCTTCTGCGCGGCGGTGAGCTGCCCGCGCGCTTCGTGGGCGTCGAGCAGCGTGCAGACGGCTTGCGCGCATGCGGTGGTCGAGAGCAGCAGGCCTGCGCCGGCACGGACCACCGCCCAAGCATCGGTGCGCAGTTCGGCGCCGGTGCCGCGCCACGTGCCGCGGTCTCCGCCCGTGGCGCCGTGCGAGGTGACATAGCCGAGATTGAGCTGGCTGTTGGCGGTGGAGCTTGCCAGGCGCGTGCGTAACTGGCCAGGGTGATCGTCGACGACCCACTGGTTGTAGCCGTCGCCTCCGAGGCCCTGCGAATGCCAGCCGGACAGGGCTTGCCCAAGCGGCGCATCGGCAGGGGCCCAGGGCAGGGCGTCCTGCGTGTTGTGCAACTGCATGGCGATCATCGGGCGGTCGATGTCGCCGTCGATAAACGTCAGCAGGACCTGCGTGCCGGCGCGCGGCAGGTGATTGCCGCCCCAGTTCGGGCCCGCGCTGGCGCTGGCCACGCGCACCCAGGCGGTGACTTGCGAGCGGTCGCTGTTGGACGGATCGGAAAACGCATTGACCTCCGGCGCGCGCAGCCACGGGAAACGCACGCGCACGCGATGGTCGCGGTCGGTGGTGAGCGGCGCGCCGTCGTCGGCAATGACCACGGCAGCCTGGCCTTCAGGCGCCGTCGGGCGGCGTCGATAGGGCGGCACGATGGACGCCTCGGCCGGTACGGCGACGAAACGATTGCGGTAGCTGCCCGATTCGATCTCGGTGGTGGAGAGCAAGCGTGCGATGTCGGCGCCGAGGTTGTTGGCGGCTTCGTGTTCCACCTGCAGCGTGACGAACTCGCTGTGCTTGCTGTCGAAATGCTGCGTGAGCGTGAAGCGCTGGCCGGCGCCCAATTGGCGCACGCTGCCTTGGCCTTCGTAGCGCAGGTACGCGCCTTCGTGTGCCTGCATGCGCAGTTGCGCTGCGCGGCTGGCCTCTTGCGTATTCGAATATTGATACGAGCCCGAGGCTTCAAAACGTTCCAGCGTAGGCAGTTCGCCGCCGGGGTCGCTGGCGCTGGCTTGGGCGCTGGTCGCGGCCAGTGCCTTGTAGTCCCACGAGGCGAGCGTCACTGCATTGGTGCCCACGCTGTGCGCGTGCGAGAAACGCTCGATCGCGTCTTCGCTTTCGGTGGCGTCAACGCGATGGAAGCGGATCTGCGGCTGCGGGCAAGCCGGACGTTGCGCATCGTTGTCGAAGATGACGACGGTGTGACGCGACTGCGTGCTGCCTTGCTGTTGCTTGTCGTCGCTTTGCTCGTGCTCGATGCGGAACGACAGGCCTTCCTCGGCCAGCAGGCGCATCACGAACGCGTAGTCGGTTTCGCGGTATTGGCAGCAAATCGATCGTTTGGCGCACGGCTGTGTGGTCGCAATCTTGTAATGCGCGGTGGGGTATTCGCTGAAGACGTCTTCGATGATCTCGAGCGCGGTCTTGTCCTGGTAGACGAAGCAGTCGCTGCGTGTGCGCAGGCGGTCAAGCCAAGGCACGACGCGCAGCCGGTAGCGTGCGAGGCCGCCGTCACCGCCGAGCGATGCGCAATCGGCCACGTAACCGTGCCACGCGCGTCGCTTGCCGTCGCCTTGCATCAGGCGCAGCGTGACTTCCTGCGAGGCCAGCTTGGCCGTGTCCAGATGCGCCGACGGGCTCAGGCAATCGATATGCAGGACGAAAGAGGCCGACACCGCCTCGGTGGCGGTAAAGCGCTCCACGACAAGGTTGTCGGAAGCAAGCGCCGTCTCCAGCGTGATCTGGCGGGTCTGCTGCCCGAGCAGCGCGCCCAGGACGGCTTGTGGCACGGCGGCCGGCAGGTTGGACAAAGGCTTCATCGGAACAGCGTCGCGCTGGGTTCGTGTTGCGGTTCAGCAGAAGGATGGGCACGCGGCCCATCGTGGCCATCACGGCAGCGAAATCGTCAGGTGCGAGAAGCGCGGCCCGAGCTTGATGACCTGCGAATAGCCTTCCAGCGTTTCGTTAGTCTTGGCGTTCAGCGTGTGCGACAGCCCGAGGAAGCCCAGCAGCCCGATCAGCGCAAACACGGCGCCGAAAATCCACAGCGGCGTTTCGCGCTTGAGCATGTGCGCGACCTTGTCGGGCAGCGGCCAGTGCGGTGCAAACGCGGCACGCTTGCCCTTGATGGCAGAAATCTCGTCACCCAGGCGTGCGGTCAGGTAGGCCAGCTTCTCCGGCCCTTCGAGGATGTACTTGCCGCGAAAGCCCAGCAGCAGGCACATGTGGAAGACCTCCAGCGCCTGCAGGCGCGGTGCACCGTGCGCACGCAGTTCTTCGAGCTTGACGAAGAAGGTCTCGCCGGCGAGCTGTTCGCCAAACAGAACGAGCTGCAGCGGGCGGCGCTCCCAGGCCGGGCGGATCGCAAAGTTGGACGACAGGATGGTTTCGTCCACCGCGGCGCAGAAGGCGTACTTGGCGTCGAACACGTCTTCAGCCGACACGTTCAGGCGCTTGGCGCCGCGGTCGAAATCGTCGAGGAAGGCGCGTACGCGCGAGAGGAAATCTTCTGCGCTGGTCGGCTGCTGGCCATTGCGCAACTGGAACAGCATGAAGAAACCGTCGTACAGCAAGTCGAGCAGCGTGCGGGCGTGCGTGTTGGATTCACGTGCATCCGCCGCAGCGGTTGCCGGTGCCGAACCGCCAAACAGCGAAGGGGTGGAGGTAGCGCTCATGAAGTCACCGCGATCAGTTCAAGTTTGAGTTCCCGGATGCCGGCCGGGGCATAGATGGTGAGGGTCTGCGCCTGCAGCATGCGTTCGTACAGCATGCCGCGCGCTTCAACGGCGAAGTAGCACGCGCCTGGGCGCACCGGAATGGCGGGCGGCACTTGCGGCGTATAGGTGAGCGGCACGCCAGGCATGGACGACAGCACGAGCTTTTCCACGTCGTCGGGGGCGCCGACCTTGAAGCGCGCCGGAATCGCTTCCACCAGCTCGGCGGCGGGCATGTCTGCCGACACCGACAGGTAGAAGCTGGTCTGGTCGTCGATCTTGCCGGAGTCGATGCGGCCGAGGTGGAACGACGGGCGCGTCTCTTCGAGCGCAATCGCAAAGTAGCGCGTGGAGATGACGGTATCGAGCAGCTCGCGCACGATCGTGTCGAGCTTGGCAAACACCGGGCCCGGGTTGTCGTGATCGTAGGCGGGCAGGTCGGCCAGCGTGTAGCTCTTGGTGAACGTCATCAAGGCGCCCGCCAGGCGCAGCATTTCCTGGAACAGGCGCTCAGGGTGCAGGTCCGGGTGGTGATACAGGTGCGACAGCGCCGCGAAGGCCGCATTGGCCGTATGCAGCAGCCAGAACGAGGCAATGTCGCCGGAGCGGAATTCGATGATGTTCTTGGTCGGCTCGCGGTGGAAACCGTACAGCGCATTCACCTTGGCCTGCAGTGCATCGAGCAGCCGGCGCAGGCGCTGATACAGCACAGCCGAGGCGTTGATCGCCATGCTCGGCGCGACAAAGTTCTCGTCCAGCTCAAAACCACCGGTGCCGGTGCGCCGCACGCGCACCACGGGCAGCGAGATGAACTGCTCGCGCGGTTCCGTCTCGGCAATCAGCTTGACCGACTTCTTCAGATACGTGATGGCGGCGGGCTCGGCCTCCGTATAGAGGTCGGCCGTTTCCTCCTCCGCACCAACAAAGCGCGATACCGATGCGCCTTCGATCTGCTCGCGGTAATTGCCGCCGTTGTCTTGCAGCGGATACAGGGCGATATGGAACGTCAGCTCCGACACGCCGGCAGGAACCGCGTCGAGCACCAGCGGCGGCGGAAGCGCATCGGCCTGCGGCGCGAAGTACAGCTCGCCGTCCGGAAAGAACAGCGACAGCTCGACCACGCGCAGCACGCCGCTGGCCAGCGCATCGGTATCGAAGCGTGCATGGCGGATACCCCATGCATACGGCTGGATGACTTGCGCAGTCGCATGCAGGCGGGACTCGTGATACGCGTCCTGACGCTGGAAATGCTGCGGGCGCAGGAACAGCCCTTCGCCCCAGAGAATCTTTGCGGAGTAACTCACTTTGGCCCTTGTTGTTCAGCTACCGCACACCGCGGGGGAGAGCAGGTTGAGATCGGTCAGCGGTGTGGCGCCAGCCGGGGTGGTCAGCGTGCCGGATGTCACCGTCATGGCGCAGGCGTGCAGCCCGATCACGATGCCCGACTTCTCGTTCTTCTCGGTGTTGAAGGCAAACTTCCAGCGCTGCGACGCGGGGCTGCGGAACAGCGCCACGACGCCCAGCGTGGTGGCTTCGCGCAAAACTTTCTCGGTGAAGTCGTAACGCTGGCCCGGGATCAGCGTCATCTCACGCACGTTGACGAGGTCGGCGCCCAGCGTTTGTTTCTCACGCGCCGGGTCGATGAAGGTGTCATACGGCGCCTGCAGGAAGCTGGTCGGGTCCTTCAACGAATACAGGCGCACCACCACCGCAACCGGGCGGCGGTCGTTGGCAGCGTTCAGGTTGTTGCCGGCCGTCATCTTGAGCGGCACTTCACGCGGCGGCTTTTGCGCATCGGGCACGTTCGACGATTTGAGCCCCATCGCTTCCAGCGCGCCGTTGGCCGCACCCGCCAGCACGCTTGCGCCGGTGGAGCAGGCGGCCAGCGCGACCACGCTCGCGCTCACCAGCATCAGCTTGAGCGCCGCCGCAAGATGGTGCTTCAGAGACCGCTTGAGAAGGCCGCCGCAGCCCGGCTGCCTCGCCGCTTGCTCCCAAGCGGCATCGAATTTCATCATCTTCATGCCTGATTTCTGAATTATTTAATTCTCTTTGTTTGACTGCCGCGAGGCCCGTTCGGCTAAAGGAGGCTGTTGAATTGTTTCGGTTCCTTAATAAAGGAAAACAGAAGAATGTTTCGGTTTCTTAATAATCGAAGATCGTTGCCGGGCGCCGCTCTAAGGTACTGAATACAAAGGATGTTTCGGTTTCTTAATAATCCGTTTTTGGTTGTCAACGGCAACGAGCGGAGTGTACTATTTCGCGCCAGTCGAGACCAACATTTAACTCGCCAATTCCGGCGAATTTGACTGGGTATCGACACACCGCTTTGAAACTTTGAAGAGTCTCGCCGTGGCCAAATCCTCGTCTATTTCCGTTCTCCGTTCCTTCATCGTGCTGTCTGCTGTCGCCGCTCTGTTTGCAGGCTGCTCGACCACCAACCCCGGACCCCAAACCGACGAGGCCTTCGGCCAGAGCATGTCGGAGGCGGAAGCTGCGGCCAAGGGCGGCCAGCAAGACAAGGCGATTGATCTGTACCAGCAGATCGCCAAGCAGAACCCGACCCGTGACGAGCCGTGGGTGCGCATTGCGCAGATCCAGTTCGGCGCCGAGAAATATCCGCAGGCCATCCTGGCTGCCGAAGAAGCCCTGCAGCGTGACAACGCAGATCGCCAGGCGAAGAGCATCCTGGCGGTGAGCGGCCTGCGCGTGGCGCGCCGTTCGCTGCAGGAGCTGCGTGCCGACAGCGCGCTGGCCGGCGACGTCAAGACCGACGCGCAGGTGCTTGCCAAGATGCTGCGCGACACGCTGGGCGAACAGGTTCTGTTCCCGGGCGAGCAGACGGCCAAGCAGCCGGTGCGCCGCCCCGCGCGTGTTGTCCGCCGTGCAGCGCCGGCCGCCGAGCACGGCACCACGGCTGCACCCGCAGCCACCACCGGTGCTGCCAGCGGCAGCGCAGACCCGTTCGGCGCACTGCGTTAAGCACAGCGCTGGTTCCGCATTCCTGGAGGAACGTGATGGCCAAGAAAGAAAGCGTACAGAAGCGTCTGCAGAAGGTGCGTCCGCCGCGCGTGCAGCTGACGTATGACGTCGAGATCGGCGACGCAATCGAGACGAAGGAACTGCCATTCGTGGTGGGCGTGGTGGCAGACCTGTCGGGCCAATCCGAAGTGCAGCAGCCCAAGCTTCGCGACCGCAAGTTCGTCAACATCGACCGCGACAACTTTGACGAAGTGATGAAGGGCGTGGAGCCGCGCGCGGCGTTCCAGGTGCCGAACACGCTGACGGAAGACGGTGGCCGCTTTGGCGTCGACCTGAAGTTCCGTTCGCTTGAGGACTTCAGCCCCGAAGCCGTTGTCGAGCAGGTCGAGCCCCTGCGCAAGCTGCTCGAAGCGCGCTCCAAGCTGGCTGACCTGCGCAACAAGATGGCCGGTAACGACAAGCTCGAAGACCTGCTGTCGGAAGTGCTGAAGAACACCGAAAACGCGAAGAAGCTGGGCGCCAAGCAAAACGGGGGCGAGGATGCTTGAGAACCAATCCGCTGCGCAAGGCGCCTCGGTTGCGGAAGAGGTGAGCCTGCTCGACAGCATCGTCGAGCAAAGCCGCGTCGCCAAGTCCGACTCCGAGCGCGCGCGCGCAAAAGACATCATCGGCGAGCTGGCAAGCCAGGTGCTGAGCGGCACCGTGGTGGTGTCCGACAATCTGTCGGCCACGCTCGATGCACGTGTGGCCGAGTTGGACCGCCTGATCTCGCAGCAACTGAGCGCGATCATGCACGCGCCGGAATTCCAGAAGCTGGAATCCACCTGGCGCGGTCTGCACTACCTCGTCAAGGAAACGAGCACTGGCCAGACGATCAAGATCAAGGCGCTCAACGCGACCAAGCGTGACCTGACGAAGGACTTCAAGACCGCCATCGAGTTCGACCAGAGCGCGCTGTTCAAGAAGGTCTACGAAGAGGAATTCGGCACCTTCGGCGGGGCCCCGTTCGGCGCGCTGATCGGCGACTACGAAATCACGCGTCAGCCCGAAGACATGTACTTCATCGAGCAGATGGCGCACGTGGCTGCGGCTTCGCACGCACCGTTCATTGCCTCGTCGTCGCCGGAGCTGCTGGGCCTGGAATCGTTTGCCGACCTGGGCAAGCCGCGCGACCTGGCGAAGGTGTTCGACACGGTCGAATACGCCAAGTGGAAGTCGTTCCGTGACTCGGAAGATTCGCGCTACGTCGGTCTGACGTTGCCGCGCTTCTTGGGCCGTCTGCCGTACAACCCGAAGGACGGCACCGTGGTCGAGAGCTTCAACTTTGTTGAAGACGTGGATGGCACCGATCACAGCAAGTACCTGTGGTGCAACGCCGCCTGGGCGTTCGGCGCGCGCCTGACCGCGGCGTTTGACGACTTCGGCTGGTGCGCTGCCATCCGCGGTGTGGAAGGTGGCGGCCTGGTCGAAGACCTGCCGACGCACACCTTCAAGACCGACGACGGCGAAATCGCACTCAAGTGCCCGACTGAAATCGCCATCACCGACCGCCGCGAGAAGGAACTGAGCGACCTCGGCTTCATCCCGCTCGTGCATTGCAAGAACACGGATTACGCCGCGTTCTTCGCTGCACAGTCGGCGCAGAAGGCGAAGAAGTACGACTCCGACAGCGCCAACGCCAATGCGGTGCTGTCTGCGCAGCTGCAGTACATCTTCTCGGTATCGCGCGTGGCGCATTACCTGAAGGCGATGATGCGCGACAAGATCGGCAGCTTTGCCTCGGCCAAGAACGTTGAGACGTTCCTGAACCGCTGGATCTCGCAGTACGTGCTGCTGGACGACAACGCCACGCAAGAACAGAAGGCGCAATTCCCGCTGCGCGAGGCGTCGATCCAGGTGGCGGAGGTGCCGGGCAAGCCGGGCACGTATCGCTCGGTGGCGTTCCTGCGGCCGCACTTCCAGCTCGATGAACTGTCGATCTCGCTGCGCCTCGTGGCGGATCTGCCCAAGTCGGCCAACTCGTAATTCCTGACCGGACTCTCCCCGGGGGGGAATGTTCGGGCATAACCACCCGTTACGCTCGTTACCCATTGCAGTACCAACAACCAATCTATTGAAGAGGGTCTCTGTATGAAGGATATCTACGTCAAGTTCGACAGCCCGGCAATCAAGGGGGAGTCGCAAGACAAGGATCACAAGGACTGGATCGAAATCAACAGCTGGTCGCAGGCCATCAGCCAACCGCGTTCGGCCACAGCTTCGACCGCCGGCGGCCACACGGCTGAGCGTTGCGAGCACCGCGACATGGTCTTCACGAAGGATCTGGACGTCGTCAGCCCGCTGCTGTACCAGCACGCTTCGGGCGGCACGACCTTCGGTGAAGTGACCATCGAATTCTTCCGCGCAGACGGCGAAGGCAACCGCGTGAAGTACCTCGAAGTCAAGCTGAAGAACGCCATCCTGAGCGAAGTCGATTCGCAAGTGGTGGCCCAGGGCATCCCGACCGACACGTTCAGCCTGCGCTACGCCGCTGTGCAATGGAAGTACACGCAGCAGAAGAGCGCCGGCGGCCAAGGCGGCAATTCGCAAGGCGCCTGGAGCCTCACCAAGAACGACAAGACCTACTCGGTTTAACGTTTGGTGTTCTCCTGATGACAAGGGCCGCAGCCGCCGTGCTGCGGCATCTTGTTTTCTAGCAGCATATGAAAGGCTTCGAACCCAGCCTGCTCGACAAGCTCTTCGACGACGAGCCGCATGCGCCCATGCCCACGGCATTGCGCCAGCTCTCGCTTGAAGAACTCAAGAGCACCGTGGCACGCGACATTGAATCCTTGCTCAACACGCGCATCGTGTTGGAAGAAGAGGATTTGCACGGCTTGCCCGAATGCAAGCGGTCGCTGCTTACGTATGGCCTGAACGATTTTTCCGGCCTGAGCCTGGCCAGTTTCTACGACCGCAACTACATCTGCCAGTCGCTCACCAAGGCGATCGAGCGGCACGAGCCGCGTTTGCAGCATGTGAATGTGTCGCTGGAAATCAATGAACGCGCGACCAATGCCTTGTGCTTTGGGATCAGCGCAGTGCTGCTGGTGGGGCCCGCACGCGAGCCCGTGAGTTTTGACGCCATGCTGCAACCGTCGACGCTGCGGTATTCCGTGTCACGCGGACGCGGCTGAGACTGCTCGGACCTGCACAACGCACCACTCGCAACACGCTGAAGCACCCGCAGGACCGCCACCGGACCGCCACGAAGAATGGAAGAGCTGCTGCCCTATTACGAACGAGAACTGGCCTTCCTGCGCCGGTACTCGCGCGACTTCGCCGAGCGGTATCCGAAGATCGCCGGCCGCCTCGCCATGTCGGGCGACGGCTGCGACGATCCGCATGTCGAGCGGATGATCGAATCGTTTGCCTTCCTGACCGCACGGGTCAGCAAGAAGCTCGACGACGACTACCCCGAATTTACCGAGGCGCTGCTGGAAGTGCTGTATCCGCACTACCTGCGGCCCTTTCCATCGTGTTCCGTGGCGCATTTCGATGTCCGCGGCGTCGCGGCGCAACTGAGCGCGCCGGTCACGATTGCGCGCGGCACGTTCCTCACCACACGCATGGTGCGCAAGGTCGAATGCCGCTTCCGCACCGCATACGACGTCACGTTTGCGCCGGTGCGCGTTGCCGCGGCGACGTTCGAGCGCGCGGTGTCTGCGCCGGCCGCTGTGCAACTGCCCAAAGGCGCGACCGGCTCGATCGCCATCACGCTGGAATACGTGGGCGAGCGCGGCGGTTTCGAATCGCTGCCGCTGGACAAGCTGCGTGTCTACATGGACGGCGAGCCGTCCTTCGTGGCTGCGCTAGGGGATGCGCTGTTCCTGCACACGGCGGCCGGATATGTGGAAGCCGAACGCGCAGGCGTGTGGAAGCGTCTGATTTCCGTGCCGTTGCACGAAGTCGGTTTTACAGAAGACGAATCCCTGATCGATTGCCCGGCACGCTCGCACCCGGCCTATCGGCTGTTGACCGAGCACTTCAGCTTTGCCGAGAAATTCAACTTTTTCGACATCGACCTGGCCGCATTGCGACGTGGCCTGACGCCGGGTGTGCCGGTGCGCCGTCTGACGTTGCATCTGGTGCTGAAAGACGTGCGCAGCGATTCGCACGCCGCGCGTCTGCTCGAGAACTTGCAGCCCGAGCACCTGCGCCTGCATTGCACGCCCGTGGTCAATCTGTTCCAGCAGAAGGCCGATCCGATTCGCATCGAACATACGGCCAGCGCTTATCCGGTCGTGGCAGACAGCCGGCGCGCGCACGGCTTTGATATCTACTCCATCGACAACGTGCAACTGGTGCGTGAAACCACGGCGCACGAGAAGGTGACGGAGTTCCGGCCGTTCTACTCCCTGCATCACGGCGAGGAGCCCGGCCGCGCGGGGCATTACTGGCTGGCACGCCGCAACGAACTGATCGCACAGCGCAGCCCGGGTTTCGAAACGGAAATCTCCATCGTCGATACGCAGTTCGACCCCGCCAGCCCGCAGACCGACACGCTGAGCCTGACCGTCACCTGCACGAACCGTGATTTGCCTTCGACGCTGGCGTTTGGCCAGCCGGATGGCGATCTGTCGATGGAAGGCAGTTCCATCGCCCGCAACATCACCTTCCTGCGCAAGCCGACGCCGTCGATGCGGTTTGGCGGCGGGCGCGCGGCGCAGTGGCGGTTGATCTCGTTGCTGGCGCTCAACCATCTGTCGCTTGTGCAGAACGGTCTGCCGACGCTGAAAGAGATGCTGCGCCTGCACGACCTGCCGCGCAATGCGATCTCGGCGCGGCAGATCGAAGGCATCGTCGCGCTCGATTACCAACCGGCGACGCAGTGGCTGGCCGGCAAGCCGTTCGCCACCTTCGTGCGCGGCTTGGAGGTTCGCCTCACGCTGGATGAAGACGCCTTTGTTGGCACCGGCATGCACCGGTTCATCCGTGTGCTGGACCACTTCTTCGGCCTGTACGTCCACATGAACAGCTTTGTGCAGTTGATTGCGGTCTCGCGCCGCACCGGCAAGGAATTGGTCAAATGCGCACCCCGCAGCGGCGAATCGATCCTGGTGTGATCCGGCGGCTGCTCCAGCAGCCGCACCGGTACCAGTTCTTCCAGGCCGTGCGCCTGCTGGAGCAGCTGTTTGCGCGCGAAGGCGGCATGGCGCCCGAGCAGGCACTGGCCACGCGCCTGAGCTTTCGCAACACGCTGTCGCTGTCGTTTCCGCCCAGCGAGCTGCAGCATATCGAGGCTGAGGGCATTACCGCCGAGATGCTCGAAACCGACGCCGCGTTCATCGCTGCACTGGAAGAGGGCGCGCTCGATTCGCTGGCGATCACGCCCACGTTCTTCGGCATGCTGGGCGGCCAAGGTGCCTTGCCGCTGCGCTACACCGAAATCGTGGCCGAGCGCGAAAGCCTCTGGCGCGACCGCGCTGCACGTGCGTTCTTCGACATCTTCTCGAACCGGGCAACGGCGCTGTTCTACCTGGCGTGGAAGAAATACCGCCTGCCGTTCCAGTACGAAGTCGACAGCACCAAGCATTACCTGCCGCTGCTGCTGTCGCTGGCGGGGGCGGCTGACAAGACGCTGCGCCGCGATCTTTCCACCACGCCGGGGCCCATCCTGGACGAAGCGCTGGCCGGTTATGCCACGGCGATCCGGCATCGGCCAGTGTCTGCGGCATACCTGCAGCGCATGCTGTCGGATTACTTCCAGGCGCCGATGCGGGTTGAGCAGTTTGTGGGCGGGTGGTATCGCGTGCCGGCGTCGCAGTACACGCGGCTGGGCAGCACCAACAACGCGCTGGGCGCCACGGCGTTGGCGGGCGGGCGGGTGTGGCAGCGCGACCTGCGCGTGCGCCTGTGGGTCGGGCCGCTCGAGCGTGCGCAATACCGCAATTTTCTGCCGGGTGCATCAGGTGCGCTGGCGCTGCGCAAGATGTTGACCATCCTGTGCGGCACCACGCTCGAGTTCGAAATCAAGCTGATCCTGCGCCAGCAGGACGTGACCGGCAGCACGCTGGACAACAGCAACGACGGGCGCCTGGGCTGGGACACCTTCCTGTGTTCCCGCCCCGCGCAGCAGGACCGCAGCGATGCGCAATACACGCTCGCGCCGCTGCATTGATACCGACACATTCATCGATTCTTCCGGAGCGCTGCCGCCATGGCCATCCCACTCAAAACCCTGATCGCCAAGCTGAATGCGACGAGCCGGCAAGCCGCCGAGCGCGCCGCTTCGCTGTGCATGGCGCGCGGCAACTACGAGGTCGATCTCGAGCACCTGTTCCTCGCGTTGTTGGAGAATCGCCGCAGCGACTTTGCCGTGGCCGCCCGCGCCAGCGGCATCGACCTGGTCGCGCTGCAACGTGACCTGGAAGCCGAGATCGGCCGCTTCCAGACCGGCAATACGCGCACGCCGGCGTTCTCGCCGTATCTACCGAAACTGTTCGAGCATGGCTGGCTGATCGCCTCGCTCGATTCTCAAATCACGCGCATCCGCTCGGGCCATCTGCTGCTGGCGCTGCTGACCGAGCCCAGCCTGTCGGCGCTTGCGCAACGGGGCTCGCGCCTGTTCGGGCAGATTGAAGCCGATCGCTTGAAGCACGACTTCGATCGGCTGACCGCCGGTTCGGACGAACAAGAGCAGGCGGTCGACATTGCCGACGACGGAGCAGACGCTTCGCAAGGCGAAGGCAGCAAGCCCGCCGCGGCGCTGACGTCCACACCCGCGCTGGACCAGTTCACCGTGGACCTGACCCAGTCCGCACGCGATGGCCGCATCGACCCCGTGATCGGCCGCGATGCCGAGATCCGCCAGGTGATCGACATCCTGATGCGTCGTCGCCAGAACAACCCGATCCTCACCGGCGAAGCCGGCGTGGGCAAGACCGCCGTGGTCGAAGGCCTGGCCCTGCGCGTTGCCGCCAACGATGTGCCGCCGCCGCTGCAAGGCGTGACGCTGCGCACGCTCGACATGGGGCTCCTGCAGGCAGGCGCCAGCGTCAAGGGCGAATTTGAGAACCGCCTGAAGAACGTGATCGACGAGGTGAAGAAGAGCCCGAAGCCGATCATCCTGTTCATCGACGAGGCGCATACCATCATTGGCGCAGGCGGGCAGGCCGGGCAGAACGATGCGGCGAACCTGCTCAAGCCCGCACTTGCACGCGGCGAGTTGCGCACGATTGCGGCCACCACGTGGAGCGAATACAAGAAGTACTTCGAAAAAGATGCCGCACTGGCGCGCCGCTTCCAGGTCGTGAAGGTGGAAGAGCCGAGCGAACCGCTGGCGGCTGCCATGCTGCGCGGCATGGCCGGGCTGATGGAGCGCCACTTTGGTGTGCGCGTGCTGGACGAGGCGATAACCGAGGCCGTGCGCTTGTCGCATCGCTATATCAGCGGCCGCCAGCTGCCGGACAAGGCCGTCAGCGTGCTGGATACGGCGTGCGCCAAGGTGGCGCTGGGCCAGAGCGCCACGCCCGGCGCCATTGAAGACGACCAAAAAGCGCTCGAACGTCTGCAGGGCGAAATCAATGCGCTGGAGCGCGAGCAAAGCGCCGGTGCCGAGCACGACGCGCGCCTGAAGGCGCTGAACGAGCAGCACACGGAGCTGGAACAGCGCGTCGCGCAGAACACCGAACGTCTGGCGCAAGAGCGCGCGCTGGTCGGCCGCATTCAGGCGCTGCGCGAGACGCGCGAAATCGGTAGCGCCCAAGCCGGCGAGGAAGACGCTCTTCCCGTGGCCGCCAACAGCGACGTCGTCTCGATACCCAAGCGCAAACGCGTCGCCGACAAAACGGACGAACAGGACGAACTGGCCAAGCTGCTCGCCGAGCTGCGCGCGCTGCAGGGCGAATCGCCCATGGTGCCGCTGCAGGTGGATGGCCATGTCGTGTCGGAAATCGTGTCGGCCTGGACGGGCATTCCGCTGGGCCGCATGGTCAAGGACGAACTGCGCACGGTGCTGAACCTCAAGCCGCTGCTGGCCGCCCGCGTGATCGGGCAGGACCACGCGCTGGATGCCATCGCGCAGCGCGTGCGTACCGCCACCGCCAACCTGGAAGACCCGAACAAGCCGCGCGGCGTGTTCCTGTTTGCTGGCCCCTCGGGCGTTGGTAAGACGGAAACAGCGCTGGCACTGGCCGACATTCTCTACGGCGGTGAACGCAAGCTCATCACCATCAACATGAGCGAGTACCAGGAGGCGCACAGCGTGTCGGGCCTCAAGGGCTCGCCGCCGGGTTATGTCGGTTATGGCGAAGGCGGTGTGCTGACCGAAGCCGTGCGTCGCAACCCGTACAGCGTCGTGCTGCTCGATGAAGTCGAAAAGGCCCACCCGGACGTGCTGGAGATGTTCTTCCAGGTCTTCGACAAGGGCGAGATGGATGACGCTGAAGGCCGCCCGATCGACTTCCGCAACACCATCATCATCCTCACGTCGAACGTCGGCTCGCAGGCCATCATGCAGGCGTGCCTGAACAAGCCTGCTGAAGAGTTGCCCGACACCGATGCGCTGGCAGAGCTGCTGCGCCCGACGCTCTACAAGGCGTTCAAGCCCGCATTCCTGGGGCGCATGAAGGTGGTGCCGTATTACCCGATTTCCGACGATGTGCTGGCCGAGATCATCACGCTCAAGCTGGGCCGCATCCGCGATCGCGTGGCCATCAACCACAAGGCGACGTTCCAGTGGGACAACGCGCTCGTTGAATCGGTGCTCGCACGCTGCACGGAAGTCGATGCCGGCGCCCGCGCGGTCGACCACATCCTGAACGGCACGCTGCTGCCGCAGATTGCCGAATCGGTGCTGACGCGCATGGCCGAAGGCGGCAGCGTCGAGAAGATCAAGGTCGGCGTCGGCAAGAACGGCGAGTTCAAGTACCGCATCAACTAAGTCGCTTCGCTGGAGCACATCATGGTCTCTCCGACCGAGTTGGCAAACCTGCTACGTGCGTCGTTCTCCCAGGCCGACCGGCTGCTGCGCCTGGAAACGCCGCTGGGGCCGAACGCGCTTCTGCCTGAAAAGGTGAACGTTGCTGAGCACATCGACGCAGGCGGCTTCCGAGTGGAACTGACGGCGCTGTCCGACAACGCGGACATCGATTCGGCCAAGCTGCTCGGCCAGCCCGTGCGGCTTGACTTGCTGACCCAGCAGAGCCGAAGCGCACTGCGGCCGTTCCATGGCCACGTGACGCGCTTCGAGCAGGTGGGGGCCAACGGTGGCCTGGTGCGCTATCGGCTGGTGATCGAACCGTGGCTCGCCTTCCTGCGCCATCGGCAAGACAGCTTCCTGTTCCAGGACATGTCGGTCATCGAGGTGATCGACAGCCTGTTTGGCGACTACCAGGGCCAAGGCCGCCTCGTGCCCGCCTGGCGCTGGGCCCTGCGCGACAGCGCGGTCTACACGCGCCGCAGCGTCATCACGCAATACGACGAAAGCGACTTCGATTTCGTCACGCGGCTGCTGGCCGAAGAAGGGCTGTTCTATTTCTTCGAGCACGAAGCCAAAGACGGCGATGCACTGGGCGTGCACCGCATGGTCATTGCAGATTCGAATGACGTTTTTGCCGACAACGCACAGGCGAGCATCCGCTTTGGCCGCGCAGATGCCACCGCCACCGAAGACGTGATCGACCGCTGGCAAGGCGCCCGCCGTTGGCAGACCAATGCCGTATCGATTGCCAGTTGGGACTACCGCGCCAACGCCAAGCGCACTGCTCAGCTCGGTGCGCAGCAGCAAAGCAACGACGGCCCGCAGCTCACGCTACAAGACACCGATTACCCCGGTCAGTACTGGTTTGAAGACAACAACCAGGCACAGCGCGTCGCGCGGCTGATGATGGAAGCGCTGGAGCTGCGCGACAAGCAGTTCGACGGCGAAGGTACGGCCCGCACATTGGCGACCGGCACGCGCTTCCAGTTGCTCGATCACTTCGATCATGACGATGGCGAGCAGCGCTTCGCTGTGCTGGCCGTCACCCACCAGGCGCGCAACAACTTTAACGACCGCTTCGGCCAGGTGCTGACCGAAACACTGGGCGCGCTGCGCGGCGGCGATGTGCTGGTCGCAGGCAGCAACCGCGGCGCAGGCGACGACGCGCCGTTCTATCGGAACCACTTCACTGTCGTGCGCGACAACGTGCCCGTGCGCCCGCAGCAGAGCGACGAGCAAGGCCGCGCGCTGCATCCACGCCCGACCGTCAACGGCAGCCAGACCGCGTTGGTGGTGGGTGCGGAAGGGCCCGTGCACACCGATCGGGACCATCGGATCAAAGTGCAGTTTCATTGGCAACGCGGCGCTCGGTCGGCCAGCCGCCAATCGCATCCGGCCGGCGACGACAACGCGCGCGCCAGCGCAGGTCTTGGCGCATGGGTGCGCGTGACGGCGCCCGTGGCCGGCCCGAACTGGGGCGGCGTGGCACTGCCGCGCGTCGGCCAGGAGGTGCTGGTCGAATTCCTGCAAGGCGACATCGATCGGCCCGTTGTGGTAGGCGCCGCCTACAACGGCAGCGGCCAGACCGACGCGCAATACAACCAGAACCAGGCTGGCGCAGCCGGCGCCACCGGCAACGCGCCGGCGTGGTTTGCCGGCGACAGCAAGAGCCAGGGTGCCTATGCCCACAACGCCGTGCTGTCCGGCATCAAGACGCAGGCGCTGGCCGGCAGCCAGTCGGGCTCGTCGGGTTACAACCAGTTAGTCTTTGACGATTCCGAAGGGCAGGGCCGCACGCAGCTCAGCACCACGCAGGCGGCAAGCGGCCTCGTGCTCGGCCATCACAAGGAACAGATCGATAGCGCGCGGCAGGCCGATCTAGGCCACGGAGCAGCGCTCGCGACCGACGACAGCGGCGCCGTGCGCGCCGGTGCCGGCCTGCTGCTCACCGCGCACAGCGCGAGCACCAGCGCCTCGCTGCAGGACAGCGAAGCTGCCGCCAGCCAGATCGAAGCCGCGAGCGACCTCGCCGAATCCCTCGCCGACGCAGCGCAGAAGCAGAAAGCCGGCCTGGCCGACGAACGCGCCGCCAAGGAACTCCCCGCGCTCAAGCAACTGCGCCACACCACCGAAGTGCTGCGCCACGCCGAAAGCGCAGGTGAAGGCGCGCAGGCCGTTGCCTACAGCGAACCGCATCTGCAAGTCTCGGCGCCCAAGGGCATCGTCACCACAACACCGGCCGATGCAGTGCTGGTCGCGGGCACGCAGGCCACGTTGATCGCCAAGCAAGACGCCAACGTCGCCGCGGGCGGCAATCTCTCAGTGGCGGTGGCGGAGGGGCTAAGCCTCTATGCGCACGGCAAATCGCTCGGGCAGGCCGGGGATGCGACACCGGGCATCGCCATGCATGCCGCAAGCGGCAAGGTCGGACTTTCGAGCCTGAAGGGCGAGACCCATCTGGTGGCCGAGAAGGCCGTGACGGTCGCCTCCACGCAGGGCAATGTCACTGCTGAGGCGAAGCAGCACGTGCTCGTCAATGCGGCCGGGGCGCAGATCAAGGTGACGAATGGAACGATTGAGTTGCATGCGCCTGGGATGGTGACGTTTAAGGGGGCGGGGCATCGGTTTGTGGGGCCGGGCGGGGCGGGCGGAGATAACAGCCTGGCGCAGGGCAAATTGAAGGGATGCAGTGTCCAGGAAGATAGCGCTGCCGCGAGCGGCGCGGGCTCGGTGTCGCGGTGAACGGCTTGACCCAGGACATGACGAATCGCATGTTGGCCGATTTAGCAGATGTGATGTTGAACGCCACCGCAGCAGAGAAAGAGGTTCCGGCTCACGATTACCTGGCTCGGTGCAGGGAGTTGGCGGCCGGCTATCGCATGCTGCAACAACAGGCCTCTCACGACCGTCCATTGCGCGCGTATTTGCTGCTTGACGCTTGGGAAGGTAATCCCCTTGCAGCCGATTTATCCGAACAGTGGCCCGAGACGATCAGCGAGAGGGAAGCCGTTCCCGATAGCTTTTACGCGGGCCGAGAGGACGAGGCGCCTTGCCTTGTGCCGTTCCCCGACCACTTGTTGCTCGATGCAGATTCCGACAATCTGCCCCAGGCGCGCGTGCGAGACGCGCTGGCTCGTTGGCTTGAGGAGGCTAGCAAGGAGGCGGGTCAACGATTGGCGAGGCAGTACTTCTGCGCTGTCCTGTTTAGTCCAGAGTCGGCTACGCGGCTTGCCCAGCATCTTGCTCAGCTGGGATTGCAATACGTACCGCGAAGTCACACGGCAAGACTGTTTCGCTATCAGGATCCGCGTGTCATGCAACGTGTCTGGCCGAGGCTGTCGACAGAGCAGCAGAACGTGTGGCTGGGACAAACGCAGGCGTGGTGGTCATTGACGCAACCATGGGGCCCCATGCCAGATTTGTCTGCAAGAGAAGATAGCGCCTCTCCCGCGCCGACCTGGTTCAAAGCGCAGAGAAACGTTTCGTCTGATACGCAAACCGTCGTGCCCCCGCTTAACCGTCTGATGAACGCGGACCAGTGGCAGACAGCCCATTCGTCGCCGATTGGGAATCGCATATGGGCAAGGTTGGCACGGCGAGGGGTCTCGGCTCAAAAACAGCCGGACGCGGCAAGCATGACCCGGTTGTTAAGCAAGGGACAGGAGCTGGGGTTGGTGGACTCCAATCTGCAGGACTTCATCTGGTGCAGCTGGCGACCGATTCTGCAAAGCGCACGCGACAGCGCGGCCGGCTTACCGATTGATTGGGACAGCCCATGGTGGCGCGACGTGCTTGCACGTGTTTTGCAAGCGCTGCGTAACGATCCCGAAGCAGGCTTTGCCAGCCTGTTTGAAGACTACGAGCAATTTGCATGAGGAAGCATTTCCATGGCCGCTGAAAAAGTCTGTGCAACGCCGTGCAGCAACTGCGATCGCAAGGGGCTGCCTATCTTGTTCACGCGATACGCAGTTGCTTACAGCGCTCAGAAGGCAAACATGGCGTTGCTCAAGCAACTGAGTCCCGCTGGGCAACTACAGGCCAAACCTGCTGGTGTTGCGATCGGAACGGCGGTTTATAACGTACGCTTGCTCCGTGCGGGCTATCTGTACGTTCACGTTGACCGAGGCCCTCTCATCTGCACCGACGATGAATGGAAGGGCTATGTGGTGCATCCACAAGGGTATCTGACCGAGTTCGATGTGTTTGTGCCCGGGAAAACGGCACCGAAGATCGCTTGTGCGCGCGACTCCAGGCAAGCGAACAACAGCATGGTGTGGATCCGAGATGCGAAGCGAGTGAAGAAGCTCTGGTATCTGTTTAGCCCAGATCCGATTGACTATGAGCATTTCAAAAACGTGATTTCTGCCAATCCTGCCGCGTACATGAAATCGTTCGATGTGGCAGGCTGGGCAAACGGCAACACGAGTCAGCCCGACACGACGCAACCAGGACTGCTCAATGGGCAAGTGGCCGAGTTTGCTGCGTTGGCGAACCCCAAGTTAATAGATGCGCTTGATCCTTTGCTGTATGGCTTGATGGGCAGTACGCCGCAGGAACGCGGCTGGGGCGATTACCAGGAGGAGGTTTCGACTCCGAAGATGACGCTGGACGGTTACGCTTCAGGTTTTGATGAAACAACTACGGTTATGCGGACTGGCCCGACTTATGAGAAGGCCCATGCAGCCCGTCTGAAGCAAATGGCTGCGTTCTTGCAGCAGAACCACGGTGCGGTAGTTGCGTGTGATGATGCGATGGGTATCACACAGGAGTTGGGCCACTTGCAAGGCGAGGCGCAGACCGTCTACACAGCATGGCAGGCGAGAAGCTCTCCAGGGTTTGATAGCAGTGTCAGCAATGAATGGGTGTACCAAACGGCCATAGGTGCACAAGGCTTGCGTGATCTTGTAAAGAAAGGAGCGATCCAAAAAGCTAGCGAGCATATTGATAATTGGAACAAGATGCGGCGCCCCGCAGGGGTGTTCTATGCAGACAAGGCGACACGCGCTAGGGAGGAGGCCATTCGCGAAGCGGCGATTGCCCGCAACCAGCAAGCCGAGCGAGATCGGGCAGCCGCAGCGGGCGATGCAGAGTTCAAAGAGTTGTTTGATTCGACTTCCGCTGCAACGATTATTGCGGCCCAAGGCAGTGAGTACAACAACGTGCAGGCGTTGCGCGAGAACCTGGGGCGCGACCAGGTTGCCTGGCTCGACTCGGCGTCGCTCAAGCAAGCGATTGCGCTATATAGCCCGAAAGACACGGCAGTCAACCAGCCGGGGGGCGGCGCGGCTCTGAGTTTGGAGTTAGCGCACTGCATGAGCGGAACGGAGTCCAACAAGGCGGGCAAGGCCTGGCTCGCGAAAGTAGATCTATGGGATGACAACGTGCTCGGCAAGACGCTGTCTTTCAATAATGTGCCTTATCGCCAGCAGATGAAGGGGCTGACGCAGGAATCGCCTCCTGCACAGGCTCTGCCAAATGCTGAACCAACGACAAGTCTTGCTGACGCTATCACGGACAAGTTGAAGCCATTTGCCGCCCGAGTTTCGCTGGGGGACAAGGCGCTGGGCTTTATGGAAGCTTTTCCGAATATCAGCGAGAGCGCCGCGCTGCGCAAGTTTGCTTGGCCGCTGCATATCGCGTCGCTCATGAGTGTGAAGATGATGAAGACTGTTCAAGGTCTTCCAGTCCCGCAGGTCGAGGCTAAGCTGACCAGGTATCTCGTATCGCTTGGTCTAACTACACTCGGCCGAACAGCGGCCCAGTACGCCGGGACGCTGTCTCAAGCAAACCGAGACCGACTGCGAAACGCCGAACGAGGCCTTTCCAATGCAGCAAACCGGGCTGATGCCTTCAAAGCGGCTCCGAATGCGCGCGCTGCCGCGCTGGCGGGTTTGTTGGATGTGAGTTTTGCGATCATCAAGGGCACCCAATTCCAGACGAAAATGGATGTCCGAACCGGGACGGAGTTGGTCGGCAATATTCTGCAAGGTATCGGAAGCTTGGCGGATTGGAGGGCTAAGGCTTATGAGGAGACCGTATTCAAGGGAATTGAAGGTCGCAACCTGTTCGCAACGCCTGGCATGCAGGCGACATTCGATGAGTTGCAAGCCCTTCAACTCAAGGGACTAAGGCTGACGGCGTTCAAATTCCTGCTGCCCGCTGCGCTCATCTCGGCATTTTTTGATGGGATTGATGCTTGGACGTCGGGGCAACGAGGAAACTATGCAGTGATGGCGGCTCAGATCGCAAGCGTGGCTGGTACGGTTTTCACCGTTGTAAGCACTGGCGTTGCCGTTTTTGCAATAGGAAACGCCTCGTTGCTGGCGGTAGCTGCTGTACTGGGTCTGATCGGCGCGGTTCTTACTGTCGTGGCGGTCATTGCAGTTCTGCTTCTCAAAGAGGACGACTGGATTACTTGGCTGCGCGACAACCCACTGAGCTTGAAGCGGAAGGGAAAAAAGCCAATACACAACAATCTAGGCGACACGCTTCAGAAGTTGGCGAACGCGCAGTCTGGAATTTAGGTGGGAAAAAATGTTTGTACGTGAAAACGCCTACGCGCGAAAAAAAAGTCGCTCCTCTGAGCAAGGTCGCAAGTACCTCAATGTTGACGGGCAGCGCCAATGGCGTGTTGACGAGCCCAGCGATGCGGAGGGCGTGAGCCTCCCGGGTAGATGCATTTTTGCGCAAAACGATGCGTACCTCGAAATATGCAATCCAGGATGGGATCTGCAGTGGCGAGCAGGCATTGGAAACTTTTTTGTCGTGATTCCAGCGTTGTTAATGATATGGTGGTGGTTTGGTTTCGCCATTTATCCATTGATATCGGATGGAGTTATTTTCTTTTTTGTGAAAACATCTTTAGGGGATGGAGACAAGGTTCTGTTGTGGATGGGGTGGCTTCTTTTCTTCCCATTGGCTATTGGATGCGGATTCTTGTTATACCTGTGGTTCTTCGTCGGCGGAATGCGCACTGCATTCTTCACGCTGGCGCGTGGAAGAATTCGATTTAATCGACTGAAAAGAAAGATATACGTATTGCGACCACGCTATTGCGGCGGCAATGTGGTGATCGACTGGGACAAGGTCGTCGCATTGCTGAAACCCGAGGGTGTTCGACGGGGGGATAAGGAGACTGTTCAGGCGATAGCGCTATATCGCCCTCCCTCTCACGGGGGCGGAAGTGATTCCGATGAGGACGCGATCTTTGTCGGGCCGACTTTGCCGTTCAGGGATCTGCAAGCGGCTGGCATGTGGGAATACATTCGTCGCTACATGGAGGAGGGCCCTACGGTCGACCAGATTCCGCCAAACGCGCCGTCGAACTACAAGCAGATTCCGCGTTATCTGCCGCAGGAATATACGACGTACTGCGGTAAGCCCAGTTGGCGTCAGTACATCTTGGAGCAGAAGCCTGGCTTCATGGAGGCGTCTTGCCACATGATGAGCCAGATGACATGTGCGTGGCCCCGGTTTCCTAAAGAATGGGGGAGTGATTCGGGCCTGGGCGAGCCAGAAGATCACCCGGTACAAACGGGCGCTGTAATGACCGCGATGGTGTATCGGGCGCAGGGTCGCTTGTCTGCAGAAGATAATCTCGAGTTCTTGCGGCGCTGGGGCACGCACGATGCATTGAACGAGGCATTGTCTAAAGCCGTTTAGCCGTATGCCTATGCACCTAGGATTCTGGAGGCGCGGTTGCGATGGCGGGCCACCGAAAAGCACCGTAGCTCCTTAGCGACAAGCCGCCTACGCATCCGAGCCCCCGACATGCGCCTCTGAACTGCGCATTCCAGCCGTGGACCTCGCAATGCAAGTGTCAAACAGCGGCATTCCACTGCCAGAGGTCCAATATTTCGACCTCTGACGGGCATGGCCGACGGTCTGAGCCCTGGCGTGGGAGCCTCAATGCTGCACGTTTCGTTGCACGAAGGCGGAAGGCCGCTCTCGGAGGTCCGATGGGCCGGTTGTTTTAGAGCGGAGTGTGGACCGTTGTGCCCCGACGGCCGTTCTTTGAGGCCGATGTTCCGCTGTCGTACTGCCAAAGAAAAGGGACTCCAGGGCAACGCAGCAGGCAAAGACAGCGGACTTCGGCGCTTCACATCGGAAATCCGGGGAGCGCTCTGCCTCAGGCAAGCTCAGGCAGAGCGGAGAACGATGATGAGTGGTCGAGATGACGGGAAATGCATCGAAGCTGCAGCCGCAGAGCCCCTACTGGTATGAAGACTTGCCCGGCCCAACCGTGCCGCTCAAGTCCAGCGACAAGAATGACCAACTAAACCTCGCCTTGACCTCAATTACGATGGGCCCGTCCACACATGAAGATTTAGAAACAATCCCCCCAACCGCCCCAAGCCTGCGTAGCATCTCCACCGTCCGCCCCGCGCGTCCGGACGTCACATTCACGCACGCTGATATGAACGCTCTGCTCCGCCTCGCCGCCGCTTGTGCTGGGGTCGCGTTGCTCGTCACGCCCGCCTTCGCCCAGGACGACACCCCGTTGCAGGTTTCGTACCGCCAGGTGCTGACCGAATATTTCAAGGACGCGCCGACCGCGTCAAAGAAATACGACGGTCGCCGCCTGGTTTTCAAGGGCCAGGTCTATCCGTTGTCCGACGACAGCCTGAACACGCTGGCCGTGACGGAAGACCTGAAGGTGGGCGCGCCGTTCCAGGACGATCAGCGTGACGCGCTCAAGGCGCTGTTTCCCGATCACAAGCTTGCGGCGTACAAGCCCAGCAAGGACATCACGCTGGACTGCTTGAACCGGCACTTCGTTGGCCTGACGCTGGCGCTGGCGGATTGCCGCGTCGGCAAGCCCTGATTTTCGTATTGCATTCCGGTTTCGTTTTCGATCATGGCCACTCTTCCGTTTGACCAATTGCTCGCTCCGCTGCCCGGGGCACAACCGTGCGGCGAAGACATGCTCTTCTCTGCAGAATTCGACAGCATCCAGGATGCGCGCCGGTTTGATGACCCGTCACTCGATCAAGGTGAGTGGGTCACGGAGATCAAGGAAGCGGATTGGCGCGCCGTCATCGCCGAAAGCACGTCGCTGCTGCAGAACCGCACGAAGGATCTGCGCCTGGCCGCATGGTTGGCCGAGGCGTTGTCGAAGGAGTGTGGCTTTGCCGGCCTGCGCGAGGGCTACGAATTGATCGCCGGATTGTGCGAGCAGTTCTGGGAGCACCTCTATCCGCTGCCGGAAGCCGACGATCCTGAAGCGCGCACGGGCAGCATGGCCTGGCTTGCCACGCGTTCGAGCCAGCTCATTCGCGAGGTGCCGCTGGTGGAGGCGGGCAAGGGCGGCTATAGCTTGATCGATTGGGAAGTCGCGACCAGCCTGGTCGAAGCCATCCGCCGCGATCCGGAACAGGCCGACGAGCTGTCGCGCGGAAAAATCACGCTGGAGCAGTTTGAATCCGCACGGCGCGCCACGCCGCCTGCCTTCTACAAGACGCTGCACGATGATGTGGTTGGCTGTGGCGCCGCGCTGTTGCGGTTGGAATCCGTTCTGGATGCACGGGCAGGGGACCACGCGCCGAGTTTCCGCCCCGCGCGCGAAGCCTTGCAAGCGGTGCGCGCGTTGGTGGAGCGCTTCGGTGGCAAGCCGGAGCCCAAGCCAACCGCCGTGGAAGCGAAGGGTGTTCCTCAACAGACGGCGCAGTCTGCCCCCGGCACCGTCATCGAGACGGTAGTTTCCGGCCCCATCCGCACGCGCGCCCAGGCGTTGAACCAGCTGCGCGATGTGGCTGAGTTCTTCCGCCAGACCGAGCCGCACAGCCCCGTTGCCTACCTCGCCGCACGTGCTGCAAAGTGGGGCGACATGCCGCTGCACGCCTGGCTGCGCACGGTGGTCAAGGACGATGCGACGCTGTCGCAGATCGAGGAGCTGCTGGGCCTGGGCGATCCGCCCTCGGAAAGCGCCAGCTGAGCCGGCTAACTGCTCGAACAACCACCGCAGCCGCTGGATCCGCAGCTACTCGAGCTGCAGCTGCTGGAGCCATTGCTGCTTGAGCTGCAGTTGCTCGACGTGTCGCCTCCGGAGCCGCCGGAACTGGCGCCGGCGGGTGGTCCCATCATCGATCGGTATCCGGCCCATGCTGTGTTGGCCAGCACGCTGGTGCCGCCAAACGCAGTCAACCACAGTAGATCGTGCGTCGACAAACCTGAACGTGGCCCCTGCTGGCCGCGCTGCCGATAAACATCGAGCGCCGCGTTGGCCCCCGCGGTGGGGCCGGCACGGCCCACGCCGATCAGCCGCGCCGTCACCCACCAGTAGACGATTCCAAACAGCGCCATCTCCATCAGCAGCCACATCACCGGGCGCCCTCGCGACAAGCCCACAGAGACCTTCATCACACCGAGCCACAGCGTCGCCAGCACAATGGCCCAGGCTGCGAGCGTCGTTCCGCGCATCGCGCCGCGGGTCCACATCCATCCCTCGCTGCGTAGCCGGTCTGTCATATCGGGTGCGTCGTCGACGAGCCGATCCCGGAAGTTCGGCCATGGCGAGCGCTGCTGCGTTTGCCGGGCGAGCCATGTCCATGCGTTGACGTCGCGCTCTGGGGGGCGGTCCTGGTTCGCGACCACGTAGGTGTCGCAGTCTCGTTTTTTCTTTGCTGGAGGGACGATGCGGATCGCTCCTGCATCCAGCAACGTCAAGGCCGCAACCTGCGCCATTCGCGTCGCATCGCCGGCGATCAGCGCGGCTTCGGCAGGTGTCAGCTGACGCGGTACGCTGCCACCCGCGGCCCCCCAGGGGTTCCGGCTGTAGGCAGCGCGATGCAGGCCCCGGATCAGCAGACACGCCATCACGCACACACTCAGATAGAACGCGAGAAAGCGTGGCCCTGAATAGCTCAGCACATGAACATCCGAGGCGACATTCGTGGTGATTGCGATGAGGCTGACGCCGATCACAAGCCATACGGATGGCATGAATGAGCGCGCTGTGGATGCGGGCGGCGGCATGACCGGATCCGGCGCATGCCGTGTGGGGACGATGGTTTCCGACGCCTGGGCAGCCTCGGGCTGCTCCGGCCGCGGCCAGACATCGGCCGGCGGCTCCTCGCCGAACGTGCGCCGATAGCTTTCCAGTGTTTGCGCGTAATGCTGCGCGTAGGCGTCGTCTTCGTCCGGCGCGCCAATCCCAGGCGCATGATGCAGCGGCGCGCGCAGTACTTCGCCGCAGAACACCGTCCAATACTCTTTCGAATATTGCAGATGGAGATGCCAGGCGGCATCGATGGATTCGGAAGGTGTGACGGGGTGCCCAGCAAAGACCGCCAGATACGCGAAGCGCTTGTATTCCTCGATGACGGTCAGCGTATATAAACGCGACCACCCTTCAGTCTCCGCCAGACGTTGGCTGTAAGGGACCGGCGCGTCAGGCGCATCGGGCGAGTATTGGCTCAGCCGAAGCAGGCAGGCCTGGCGATCTGCGTCGGTCGGCGCTGCCGGATCTTTCTGCGTCACTTGCTCGCCCGAAACTCGATCCGCCGATTCCGCGAGCGGCCTTCATCGGTGTTGTTGGCCGCCACGGGCTGATCCGGCCCCACGCCCATCGCGGTCAGCGTGCCTTGCTCGGCGCCCTTGGCGATCAGGTAGTTCTTGACCGTCTCGGCGCGCGCCTGGCTCAGGTTGAGGTTCAACGCGCGGCTGCCGGAGTTGTCGGTGTGGCCGACGATTTCGATCTTGCGGCCGTTCAGGCGCGGCAGCACGGCGGCCATTTCATCCAGAATCGCGCGGCCCTTGGGCGTGAGCGTGGCGCTACCGGTTTCGAACTCGATGATGCGGTTGGCCAGCGTCTGGTCCAGCAGCCCTTGCTCGGACACCGCCGCCACGCGCAGCCCGTTCTTGATCGTGTAGCTCTGGCCGAGCGCCGTCGCCATGTCGCTCGTCAGCTGTTGGCGTTGCGCCTCGTTGCCGACGTCGCCATGCAGGGAGACCTGCGTGCCGTCGATGTTGAGCTGCCCGCGGTTCACCTGCTTGATGGCCGGCGACAGGATCTTCTGCACATTGGCCGACCAGTTGGGCGGCGACACCACGTTGCCCACTTCGATCTGGTCGACCACGTTGGCGCTGCCGTACAACTCGCGCAGCTTGGCCAGCACGGTCGCCTTGGTGGCTTCGTCCGGCACCATGCCGCCGGCCACGACCTGGCCAGGCACAGGCGCGGCATCGCCCGCTGCGGCATGCGCGGGCAGGGCACTTGCCAGGCAGGCCAGCATGGCGGCGTTCGTCACCAGTGTTGCAGGCCGGAAGCCGCGCTTGATTGCATCCAGACCCATGTTCATTCTCCGATGAAGACTTCGCGGAAGGTATCGACCGCCACGCGCAGCGACAGCTGCGGTTGATCCAGGTAACTCACGAACTTGGCCAAGCCGTAATCTCCGCTGACGTGCTGGTCGACCCATTCCGGATCGTCGATGTTGATGTTCTGTTCGGCATACGCCAGTGGGGACATCACACTGTGCAACGTGCGTGACGAGGCGCCGTTGAAGCCGATGACCAACCGCTCGGCGCCATTGATATCGCCCAGGAACAGCGACAGTTCGAAGTCCGCCCGCTGCAGGAAGCGCGACACCAGCTCCAGCCAGAAACTCGCGACCAGGCTGCGATAGAGCGGGTCTGCCGGCAGCGGTAGCGTGAGCCCTTTCTCAAGCCGCGACGAGCCATTGGCCATCACAGGTTGGAGCAGCGTGCCGAGCGCGAGCAGGGTGCGGCGCAGACGGATGTTGTGGCCTTCCGAGCGCAGCATCTGCTCGAGGCCGGCAACGGTCTGGAAGTCGATGAAATCCGAAAAGCTCGCGTCGTGCGACTGCGTGCTGGTGCCGCCCGTGCCAGTCTCCACGCCGTGCTGCCCTTCGGCCAGCAGGCGCAGGCCTTCAGTGGCGTCGGTGGCGGTGCCGAGCGAGAGCATCTGCTGGCCGGCCCGCGTCCACAGGCGAGCGAGCGCAATCGGGCTGCGCGCGATGAAGTTGATCGGGCGCTCGACCTCCATGGCCGCTGCCGTCAGGAACGGAAAGCGGCGCGACGACAGATCGCTGCTGGCCATGAGCGTGCCCGCAATGGCGAGCTTGCTCTGCGAGCCGAGAAACGCAAACTGCACCGGCTTCCAACTGTCATAGGTCGACTTCCAGTCCGGGGCTTCGGCCAGCAATTCCATGCCTTGCGCCAGCCAGCGGTCCAGCGTGTCGAGCAGCTGGACGTTGTTGGCGCTCTTGACGAAGTCACCGCGAGACGGAAGCTTGCCGAAGTACGAAAGCTGCAACTGGGTCTGGCTCATTGCGCCGTCCCTCCTTGCTCTTCCGTGATGTTGTGGCGTGCGGCCTGTGTAGACGCGGCCGCTTGCGCGGCAGGCGCCGTGCCTGCGGGCGCTGCCGGAGCAGGCGGCGTCAGGGTGTTCTGCGGTGCCGATGCATCGGCAATCGACGTCGGCAGGCGCAAGCCGCGCAGGCCTTGGCCCTGCGGCGAATCCGATGCCGTCGTGCCACCGGCCTGCGGGCTGCTGATGATGCGCAGGCTGATCGATACGGTCAGGTTGTCCTTCGTCCAGGACAAATCGAATGCGCCGTCCGGACGACGCTTGCGTTGCGCCGTCGCAATCAGGCGCTCCAGGCCGAAGCGGCCGGGCTCGTTGAGCAGCTCCACCGTGCGGCCGTCAAACGTGGTGGCCGTCACGCGCGCACCCGGGGTGCCTTGCGGATTCGGCCACACGAAGTTGGCCCACTGCGGCGGCGTGTTGCGATAGCGCAGTTGCTGCCCGTCGATCTCGATCGTGTATTCGGTGGCGCCTTGCGACGGCACCGGCAGGATCTGGAACACCGTCTGCGGCGCTGCGGCTGCGGCACCGCCAGCACCACCGGCGGCGCCACCCGTGAGCGGCGCGATCCAGCGTGTGAAGCCCGTGGTGAACTCGGGCACAAACGCAATGCCCAGGTCGCCCCACGTGCGGGAGGCGATCATGTCGCCACGGCGCACCGACAGCGGACCGATCGTCGTGCTGGCGAACTTGGCGATTGCGCCGTCCGGGCCGAACACCTGGCCGATCTCAGCCGCGCTGGCCTCGATCTTGGCGTTGGGTGCAAACGGATACTTGTCTGCCAGCGTGGTGGCGAACGGCTGATACACCTGGGCGTTCCAGACCTTGTTCACTTCCGTCGTGGCCGGGCGGATCGCCACCGCGTACGACTGCAGCAGCGGACGCACCAGCAGCGGACGCAGCGTCGCGCGCTCGCTGTCGGTCATGCCGGTCAGCATCTGCTCATCCACGTACTTGAGCGTGTCGGCCAGTTCCGACCCGTTGCCGTCCAGTGTCTGCTGCATCAGCTGGCGCGCACCCGGCCCCGGGTCGCCCTGATTCTTGATCTGGTTGAAGCGCGTGCGCACCTTGGAGAGTGAATCCATGTAGCCGCGCAGCAGCGACTTGTCGTCGCGCATGACTACCACGCGTGCCAGCCCCGAAAATTCCTTGCCCACCGGGCCCATCGGAATAGCGCCGGCATCGGCATTGCCGCCCACGTCCAGGTTGACGTTCACCTGCGACGGCGTCTGGCGCGCAAACAGCTGCTTGAACCATCCCAGCACGCCGGACTTGGCCTGCTTCAGGCCGGCGTTGAACATCGACGGGTTGTCCCACGACGTCTGCTCGTATGCGGTGTCGAGCACCTTGCGGATCGGCGAGTTGGTTGGATCGCCCAGCAAGTTCATGCCGGTGACGGCCTGATCGAAGCTGGAGAAATCCTGGATCGCCACGCCTTGCATGAAGCGTTGCCATTCGCGCGCGTATTCGGTCTTGTACATCGTGACCAGCGCCTTCTGGATCTGCTCGGGGCTGCCTTCCAGCGTGAGGTCGTCGCGCGCGGCAACGTTCAGCACCCAGTCCTTGGTCTGCAGTTCCTTGTTGGCCGCTTCCTTGATGGCGGGCTGCACGTAGCCCAGCCACGCTTCCTTGGTGAACGTGCCGGGCACGGCGTAGCTGCCCGCAACCAGGCCGGCACCGGTATCGCCGACGATGCGTGCGACCGTCATCGGGGCGTAGCGCGTGGAGGCGCGGGCCTTGATCTCGGCGTACGCACGTTCGCGTGCGGGCATGCCGCGCACCACGCGGCGCAGGTTCTCACGCGTCTGGTCGACCAGCGAGAGGTTGCCTTCCAGCAGCGGCCAGTTGTCGTCGTTCACGCGGGCCAGGAAGAACGACAGGTTGCGCTCCGCCGAGCGGATCATCTGCTCGCGCGGCATGTTGCGCCGGTTGTCTTCCAGCCAGCCGCGCCAGAATCGCGTGATCTGATCGGTCAAGTGCGCGACTTCCACGTGGCGCTTGTCCGACAGCATCAGGTAGGTCTTGAGCGCGTTGTAGCCGTCTTCCACGTTGGTGGGGGAGGCGTCGGTGTAGCGCTTGGCACCGGTCGATGCCGTGGCCTGGTTTGGCGCGGCAGGCGCGTTGGCCGCGGCACCCGAGGCACCCGAAGCACCGCCCACGGTGGCGGTGGCCGTCGTCACGGACGTGGTCATCACAGCGCCGGTTTCCGGCGGGCGCACCATCGGTGCTAACTGATCCGGATGCGCGTTGACTTCTGCCAGGAAGGTTTCGATCGCGCCCCCCACGGGCTTGAGCATGACCTGACGCAGGCCGTTGTAGTACTCGTCGAGCAGCTTGTGCTGCAGCGTGTCGCCCTGGTACAGGCCGAGCGACAGCGCCAGCGGGTGGTCGTTGCGATACCGGTCGAGCTGCTCGATCCGGTCTTGCAGGATGTCGAGTGCCTCCAGGCGAGCCTGGAGGTCTACCCGGTTCTGCTGCATCTTCACGATCTTGTCGAGGTCGGCCTGCACGTTGGCAGTGAGGGTGCGATTGCCCATGTACGACCACGTCCAACCGCCGAGCATCACACCCAGCGCGAGCACCAGCGCAAAGAAGGTGGCGATGCGCAGGCGCGTCTTGGCGGGGCTGGCGAATTGCCGCACCGTCTGCTTGTCGGCAAAGATCACCTTCGAGAACAGGTCGCGAAGGAAGAAGCCGTTCTTGGAGAACACCTCGCGCGGGCGTGCGGCACCGTCCATCGACAGGCCAAAGCGGCGCGCAATGCGCTCGGCCGACACGCTATTGGTGGCACCTTCCTGCAGCGCGCTGGTGAAGTAGAAGCCGCGGAACACCGGCTTGTACTGGAACGGGTTCTCATCGAACAGCGTCATCAGGAACGCGCGCAGCGTCGGCTTGATCGACGCAAACTCCAGCGGGAAGCTCAGCAGCCCCGGCGAGAGCTTGTTGTTCCGGTGCAGCGCAATTTGCGCAACGCTGATCTCCTTCAGCCCGTCGCACAGCTCGTCAAAGCGCTGGTCGAACACGGCCGCCACGTCGGGCTTTGAATCCGGCTCGAAGGGCAGAGTGGCGCCCCAAACGCGGTCACGCTCCTGCTTCTCGCTGTCTCCAAAGAATTCGGTAAAGCCGGTGATCAGGTCGGCCTTCGTGAACATCACGTACACCGGCGCAAACACTTCCAGGCGTTCCGTCAGTTCCTGAACGCGCTGGCGCAGGTTCTTGGCCAGGTTGATGGCGAATTCGGGGCGGTTTTGCGTGAGTTCCGACACGCTCACCGTCACGACGATGCCGTTGATGGGCGCCTTGGGGCGATAGCGCTTGAGCAGGTCCAGAAAGCCGAGCCACTCGCGGCGGTCTTCTTCGTGCACCGAATAACGGCCGGCCGTGTCGAGCAGGATGCCTTCGGTGGTGAAGAACCAGTCGCAGTTACGCGTGCCGCCGATGCCCTGGATGACCGCGCCGCCCTTGTCGGCAAACGGAAACTGCAGGCCGGAATTGAGCACGGCCGTGCTTTTGCCCGCCGCCGGGTTGCCGATCACGATGTACCAGGGCAGCTCGTACAGCGCCGCGCTGCCCGACATCTGCCCGAGCTTGGAGCGTTTGATGGTCTTGACGGCTTCTGCCAAGCGCACGCGCAGGGCTTCCACTTCTTCGCGCTTGTCTGGTGTGGCGGTCTTGTCGGCGGTGGCCTGTTCCAGCACGCCTTCGAGCTTGTTGCTGGCCTGACGCGCACGCCAGCGCTTCCACAGATACGTCAGCAGCCACAAGGCGAGCAGCACACCCAGCGCGATGCCGACCCAGACCAGGCCAACCTCGAAGGTCTGCGCCATCAGCAGCAGGAAGATGGTCAGCACGATCACGCCAAGAATGGATAGCGTGCGTGAGTTGGTCAGGAAGTTCAGGAAGCGTTGCATGTTGCCTTCGGCTCGGGAACAGACGGAATCGGAATCAAACTCGAAATCTGGAACAAGGTCAGGTCAGGCTGGGCACCACCGCAATGGCGCCGCGCTGCTGGATGTCGTTGGCGGTAATCGCCAGCACCGGCTTGCCGGTCTGCTGGCTCAACTGGTGCGCCACCACCACCGACAGCAGCGGCCCCGCAGCGCCCACATAGCCGCAGGGCGTGCCGACGGGCAGCAGATCTGCGGCAAGGTCCAGCGCGGGGAAACGTTCGGAAAACACGCGAGCCACCTCGACGGTGCGTACGGGATGCATGCCGGTGTCTGAAACGACGCCGGCAACGGTGATGGGTTCGGCAGGCGAATCGCCCTCCGCGGTTTCGGCCTTCTCGGCGGGTGCCGCGTCCTGCTTGGCCTTGACCGGTGCGGCGGCCAAGGTGTCGAGTACGTGGCCCACGGCGTCGCCCAGCGCCTGCAATTGCGGCTGACCGCGATCGGGCGTTGGCGATTCCAGCCGCGCCACGCCGGCGCGCGTGATCGTGAACGCCTCCGTTGCCGCGGCGTCGCCGTCCAGCGCGGGTGGCAGCAGGCTCTGCGCCATCGCCGGCGCGCACAGCAGCACGCCCGCAGCGGCTTCGCCCGGCACGCGGCCATGCTGCCGATTGGCTTCGAACAACTGCTCGTGCTGCATCAGTTGTTCGACCGCGCTGGGGCCCACCAGCGAATCCGCCACCACCACCATGCGCAGCACGCGCTCGTCGCTGGCGCGGTTGACGCTTTGCGTGGCGCGATCGAGCAACAGCAGCGCATCGGCATCGCCCTTCGCGGTGATGGGCTCCAGCGTCAAACGGTCTGCCGGCCAGATCAACGCGATGCGCCGGCGCAGCCAGCCATCAGCGGCGGCTTGATGCTGCGGCGTCCACTCGCGGGGGAGCAGTGCGGTGATGATCAGGCGCGTGGTTTCCGGCTCGGTCGTTTCCGGGGCGTGCGCAACGGCGTGTGCCGCGAGTTCTTCGGCCACCTGGCCCGCCAGCGAAAGGGCGCGCAGGCGTTCATCCAGCCAGTCGACATCGGGATGTTGCTCAGCCAGTTCGGCACGCAGGTCTTCGATGTCGATGCCTTCCACTTGCGCGGCAAAGATCGGCTGGCCGAAGCCTTGCACATCGGTCAACCCGGGTTGCGTATTGGCTTGCACGGCCTCGACCACTGAAGCGGCATCGCCGCCGGCCGGCGCACGCAGGGCGCTGGCGAGCAGCACGGCGCGCCATTGGCGCGTGGCGTCTTGCGGGTCGGCGGTTTTGGCGTCGGTGCCTGTTGCGGCCGGGGTGGCCGCCGCCAGCTCGCGGCCCGCGACCACATTGGAGCGGATGCCGTCCAGCGCACGCTTGATGACCCAATAGCCGACGATCATGCCGACCGGCAGCAACAGCAGGTAGGTCAGGATGTCGGCGGTGGTGGGCATGCGGTTGGCGGACTGCCACCACACGATGACGGCAATCCACACCACCACGAAGACAGCCAGCAGCGTCAGCCCGGACCGGAAGAGTCTTGCAACCATGTCGTGCCCGTTCAGATGCTGCCGGTGTTGCCCTGGCTGGACAGGAGCGTGGCGCCGCAGGCGGTTTTGTCGCCGTGGCGCGCCGCCTGCTTGCCGTCGATGATGACGTTCGGGTCGCCCGTCAAGATCACGGTCGTGCCGCCGTGGCCCCTCTTCGGGCACGTCACCTTGTCGCCCACGCAGGCGATGCCCTTGCCGCCGGTGCTGGTGTTGCCCGACGCGGTGATCACCACGCCGCCGTGGTCCGTCTTGTCACCCAGCAGGATGAAGGGCCGTGTCATTGCATGCTCCCCATGTGTCCTATCGTCATTGCCTTGGTGCGGGCTGTTTGCCGAGCACGCCCTTGCGGCGCAGTTCGACGTGGCCCAGGTCCATCATCTTCCAGCGGCCGCCCCACACGAGGCCGACCGACTCAGCCGTCTGCCCGTACAGTTCGTAGCCGCGCATCGCCCACGGGTCTTTCTCGCTGATGACCAGCTTGCCGTCGCGGAAGAACGCGTTATCCGCCGCCAAGCCGTACTGGTGATAGCTCTGGAACGCCGTGGCCTGCGTGACATTGCTGCCCATCGCCGCCAGCTTCACTTGCCGCTCGGGGCTTCGGTAGCCTTCGAGCAGCGCCATTTCGTAACCGTGTTCGTCGCGCATGATCTTGTAGACCAGCAGCAGACGCTGACGGAAATCCGCATCGAGCAGGTTCCAGTCGCGGCTCGCATCGCGGATGGCCGGGCGGATCTGCTCGACTTCACGCGTGGTGAACACCTCGGGCGGCAAGGGCGGCGGCGGGATCAGCCGTTCGCCATTGAGCAGCGCCGAGATGTGCGGATCCGGCTCGCGCACCTGGTCATCATCGAACTCGAACGACTGCTGCTCACGCAGCGCCAGCGCCAGCATGGGTGGCACCGACAGCACACCCAGCGCACCGAGCAACAGCATCCGCCGCCGTACCACGAACTGCTTGAACGCCGATACGCCCGACGTTGCGTTGTCTACCGACTCGCGCAACGACCCTGCGGAGCGCGCGCCCACCACCGCCGCCCCTGTGCTCACGCGCTGCCACTGCGCACGCAGCAACGCCGCGCAGCGCTGCCGTACCGACGGCAGCAGCAGCACGGCAGCCACCACCACCATGGCAACGAAGTAGAGAACAAGAGCGAGAAAAACCATACTCACCTGCGGAGCGTGCGCGCCTACGTCAATTCATCCAGATTTATATCTGTATTTACAACGCTAAATTATTAATAAACGGTAATAATCCAGCGCCCGCTACACATAAATATTAAGGAACGATAAAGAAAATACTGCAATCTGCGCCAATCATTTGTCTTTCGGCAAGGCCAGACTTAGAATCAGCAGCCACCACCGGAATCGGCGCTTGTTTGTAATCCATACGTTCGCCGCGCATTCTATTTCAATTCTGGACCCGTGATGAGTAATAACGGCGATTTGAAACAAGAAGGGCCCCCAACGCTCTTCAATTCTGAATCCGAGACCGATGAGGCCGGGCATACGCGCATCCTGGCGAGCCTGGAGGGCCGCGTTGCGGCCAACGGCAAGGCACCGAAAAAGTCGGGGCGGCGCTACGGCGTTGCGGCGGCAGTTGTCGTACTGGCCGCCGGTGTCGGGGCCTGGATCATGCTGAACCCAAGCGGCGAACCTGCGCCCGCACAGGTGGCTGAGCAAGCTGCGCCAGCGGCCGCTCAACCGGCCGCAGCCACGCAAGCGGCGGCTGCGGAGGCTACTCAGACGGCCGCTGCGGCGCCTGTTGCCTCCGCGAGCGAACCCGTGGCGGAAGTGCAGGCAGCCACCATCGTCAATGTTCCGGCGGGCGAAGACCACGCCACCGAGAAGAGCGTCAAGGCGCCGGTTGCAAGCGTGCCCGCCAAGGAAGCGCATGCCGAGGCGCCGGCCACGCACACCCTGGCGGCAAGGTCCTCAGGCACCCCGGCCAATACCGACGAAGGCAAGACGGCAACCGCCAAGCTGGTCGCCAAATCGACGAATACACCATTTAAGGCGTTGCAGCAGCCAACAAAGCCCAAGGCGCAATCCACTGCCAAAACCGCCAAGAACCGAAAAGGCACTTTGGCGCCCGATGATCCTGATGCCGATCTGCTGGCCGCATTGCTTGCGCCACAGAATGCTGCCAATAAGGCCGCCAATTCACCCACTTACAAAGGGCAATAGCCGCCCGGCTATCCGGTTGGTCGTTTTTACAATCGGGTAATTGAGCGGAGGCAAGTGCGATGCTCGACATTGCGCTGCCTCGTAAATGCCCGCGCGGGTCTCACGAAAATCGTCCGTGATACGCCACGCGTTGCAGCACCGGACAGCGAATGGACGCCACGACCCTTCTTCAGAACCTCTTCGCACCCACGCGCCGCCTCTATACGCTCGAAGGCGAAGGGCCGCTTGCGGACCTTGCGGTGGAAGCCTGGCTCGGTCGCGAGGCGCTGTCCGAGCTGTTTGAGTGGCGCGTGGTGGCCGTGAGCGCCAATGCGCGCATCGCACTGAAATCATTGCTGGGCCAGCGGGTCACGCTGGTCACGACGCTGGCCGATGGCACGCAGACCAAGCGCTCGGGCTTGATTCGCCTGGCCGAGAAGCTCGGCGCGGACGGCAGCCTCACGCGCTATCGCTTGACGGTGGTGCCGTGGTTCTGGCTGACCACGCAGCAGCGCCACAGCCAGGTGTTCCAGAACCGGCCGCTCGCGGACATCATTGAGCAGATGCTGTCGCCGTACGAGCCGTACGCCTCGTGGCGCTACGCGGCCGGTGCCGAAGCACGCATGAGCGATTTCGGTACACGCGCGCACATCGCCCAGTTTCGCGAGACCGACTACCACTTCGTCACGCGCCTGCTGGCCGAAGCGGGGCTCGGCTTCACCACGGTGGAAGACGACCAGGCGCACGGCGGCCACACGCTGGTGATTTTTGCCGACAGCACGCAGCTGCCGGAAGATGCGGAGTCCGCATCGGCGGGCGGTATCCGTTTCCACCGCGCACACAGCCTGGAAGAGCGCGACGCCATCCAGCAACTCGCCTGCCACAGCCGCACAACGGTAGGCGGCGTCGCGGTGGCCGCGTGGGACCCGGAAGGCAAGCAGAACGCTCGAGCCCATGCGCCTGCCCGCTTCGCCACCAGCGCGGGCAGCCCGGATGCGTATCTGTCGATCAGCCCATCGCTTGCACCGGATTCCGCCAATGCCCAGCGCATTGCCGAGCAGGTCATGGAAAGCCTGGAGGCTCGCGCGCTGCTGTTTTCCGGGCGTGGCACGGTCCGCACGTTGCGCAGCGGCACACGCCTCCAGGTGGTGGATTGCCCGCACCTGCCGCAGGACGTGGAAGGCGCCTATCCGTTGTTGATGGATCTGGTCGAGCACTGCGGCATCAACAACCTGACCGTCGATACGCACAATGCGCTCAGCCAGCGTTTGGGCGGGCTCGACGCCGCGCTGGAATTCGATACGCCGCCCAGCGCGCCGGAATCCGGCCCGGGCGTTTTTGGTTTCCAGGAAGCAGAAGGCCCCGTCGAGCGCAACACGCCGACCGACGATCTGCTCAAGGCCGCACGGACGCACGGCTACGCTGGCCTGTTCCGCGCGAGCGACGCACGCCGGCCCTGGCGCCCCGCCGTGACAGAACCGGACTGCGGCCGGCTGTACGCCGCCCCCACCGCGCAAGGCGTGCACAGCGCCATCGTGGTCGGCCCGGACGGCCAGACCCAAGCCGGCGGAGACGGCGAGCACCATGCCAGCCCCGCAGGTGAAATCCGCGTGCGCTTTCCGTGGCAACAAGGCGAGCGCGCGGATGACCGCAGCAGCCGCTGGGTGCGTGTTGCGCAGCGGCAGGCCGGTTCCGGTATGGGCTGGCAATGGCTGCCGCGCATTGGGCAGGAAGTGCTCGTCAAGTTCAGCGAAGACGACATCGACCAGCCCATCGTGGTCGGCTCGCTGTACAACGGCCAGGGCGAGGCAGGCATCGCGCCAACGCCGGGCGGGCAGGGCGCATCCGACCAAAGCGACAGCACGGCCCTCTACAAGCAAGGCAGCGACAGCGCCGCGAGTGCGCAAGGCAACCTGGCTGGCGGCCACAGCCCCGCCTGGCATGGCATGGGCACCGAGGCCGAAGGCCACCGCAACGCGGCTGCTCACACAGGCTTCAAGAGCGCGGAACACGGCGGCAGCGGTTACAACCAACTCGTCTTTGACGACAGCGATGGACAGCTGCGCACGCAGCTCGCCACCACGCAGCAATTCAGCCAGCTCAACCTCGGCCATCTCGTCCATCAGCAAGACAACCGGCGCGGCAGTTTCCGCGGCCAGGGCTTCGAGTTGCGCACCGATGGCCACGCCGCCGTGCGCGGCCAAGCCGGTCTGCTGCTGACCACCTACCGCGACGCCAGCAGCGGCAAAGCCGTGCCCACCGGCGACAACGCTGCCGGCATTGCGCTGATCAAGCAAGCCAAGGAATTGACGTCATCGCTCGGCCAAGGCGCGGTCACGCATCAGACCGCCGCGCTCGACACCGCCAAGAACGACGACGCTCCGCTGGCCAGGCAAGCCAAGGCGGTGGCCGGCATGGTCGACGGCAAGGCGCTCGACGCCGCCAAGCAAGACGCCAGCGCCGGCAACACTGTCACGCAAGGCAAGGTGCCGCATCAGAGCGAGGCCATTGCCCACCTGGCGGGCCGCGCGGGCCTCGTCATGGTGGCGGGGCAAGACCTGCAGCTCGCCAACGGCGAAAGCATCGCGCTGGGCAGCGGCCAAGACACCAACCTCGCCATCGGCAAACAGGCGCGCATGCATGCCGGCCAGGCGATTGGCGTGGCTGCCGGTTTGTCGAAGGCGGGTGATAACAACATCGGCCTGCAGCTCACCGCAGGGCAAGACAACATCGACGTGCAAGCCCAGCACGACGTGCTCAAGCTGATGGCCAAGCAGGACCTGAAGCTGGTGTCGGCCAATATGAATGTGGATTTTGCCGCCGCCAAGCGCATCCGCATCGCCACGGCGGGCGGGGCGTCGATCACGCTGGAAGGTGGGAATATCACCGTGGAGTGTGCTGGGGCGATTACGTATAAGGCGGCGCAGCGGACGTTTCAGAGGCCGACTCGCACAGATCGAGACTTGCCGTTGTTTCCGCAGACGCCGCTTTCGACCAAAAAGCGCTATCCGTTCTCTGTTTGAATCGAGTTTTGCAAGATGCTTATTAGTCCGCCATTTCTTCCGCCGAGAGCCGCCGACCAGACTGAAGACCAATGGCTTGAAGCAGCAATGCCCGGGGGCGAGCCCGGAAACGGTGCATATCCAGTTAGCTACAACTTGGGATGGCATGGGGGCTTGCACCTGACGGCGCCGCCGCGAGGCAATAGTGGCGTGGAACTCGTTCGCGCAATCGCCGATGGCACTGTCGTCTATCGCCGCGGATCCGCTGAGCCGCCCGCCCCGCCAGAGGAAAACGCACCTCTCAACTATCGCGGTAGGACTAGTGACGGGGTAGTTGTCATCAGACACGAAACGGAAATCGGGGTGGCCACTACGGGAAACGCGCCTACACGAGTTGTCTTTTTTTCCATCTATATGCACCTGCATACGGTACGTAGTACGGTACAGCAGGGCCGTCGAATCTATCGTAAGGACGAACTTGGGCAAGCGGGCTATATCGGTGGACGCCCGAATCAGATTCACTTTGAGATCGTCTGCGACGATACCAATCTGCGACAGCTCATCGGCCGTGTTAGCGGGGACGTTCCATTAGCCGGAGATGGCCGTAGCGACGCTATATTCGGCGAACTTTATTTTCATCTCGCTGCTGACACACAGGTTTTTCCGCAACACCCGCCATTGAATCAACCTTCACCCCCAGGAGGAACGCCACTCGGGGAAGAGGTCTTTGTTGGTGTGCGGTATGCAGAAGGAGATGGCGCGCAAGGAGCGCGTGGGCACGCATATGTAACCACTTATCGATTGACGGGGCTCCCTTTAGGCGATGCGGTCACAGAAGCTGAAGCCGAGTACAACCGTAAGCGTGACGCGACTCAAATCTGTGATGCGTATCCAGCGAATGCTCGTCCAAGTCCCAGTGCTGTGTACGAATTGCTGCGTTTCGGTCGAGTAATAGGTCCTGACGCATTGAGCCCTACAGACGTTCCACACTGGAGGAAAATTCGAACGCCGACCGGCACCGGATGGGTAAACCTTAATGCCCAAGGTGTGCGCAAGTTTAGCGATGCGGACTTCCCTCACTGGAGGGGGTGGCGCCTTGTCGAGGACGCACAAGGCGGTGACAGTCTATGTAGCGATCCGGCAATTCTTCGCGAGTTGGATGGGGACCATGACGACACCATTACAGCAGAGGAAGCACACACGAGGTTAGATAGCCCCGAAGTAAAAGCTTTGCTCAAGAAGCTGATTTGCAAGTTTCCGACGGAGTGGGAGGCTGCCACGATTGAGGCAAGGTGGGGCTGGTTGAAGCAAGCCAGCCCAACCAATCCCGAACCGATGACGGAAGAACAATTTCAGGCGCTGCGCGCTCATATCGAGGCTCTCGCTTTTTGGCAGCAAGCGAATTTGCAAGTGCCGCAATATGACGCGCAGGGACAACCGTCTGGAGGGCAACCACTGCCGAATGCGCATTGGCGATTCGATCCGCGTGAATTCGTTCGAATATTTAGAAGGTGCGGGTGGTTGAATGCCGATGAGATGGCAAGATGTTTTCCACGCAGATTGCTTCATCTGACTGGAACACAGTTCGTCCCTCACTCAACCACATGGAATGTTGCTCATGCGCGTTCTATTGCGTGGGTTTTGCCGTTCAATCAGGCGACGAGAAAATATGGTTTGTCGATATCACGGCAGCGTTTATTGCATTTCTTCGCGCATGTAATACCGGAGACGGGGAATCTGCATTTTGTTAAAGAAATTAATGGTGAGTCAAAAACGTATACTCCTTATTATGGGCGCGGCCTAATTCAGTTGACGCATCTCGAAAATTATTTGCCGTATGGAAGATTCCGAAAATTTCCGGCAACTGTAACGACAGGCCAGTTTTCCGGACTAGGCTGGGATCCCGATGTCTTTATTGCGCGCAACAACGAGGGTGATCACAATGCCTACAATTGCGCTGACAGTGCTTGTTTCTACGTTGCGACTCGAGCGGGAATGCTTAGTCATATGGATGCTGGTGTTGGCCAAGACAATGCCGTCGTTGTAAGTAAAGATGTGAATGGTAATGTAAGTATTGAGAACCTAAATGGTCTCGATGCGAGGTTGCAGGCCGTGCTGTACCTGCGTAATGCGCTCCTTGATGATGTCTTTCCAGACCAAATGCTTCCCTTAACCTTCGAATGGAGGCGGAACACACAAAAGGAGCCCGTGTTTGATGCTCAAGGGAACCCGGTAATGGTTGGCAATCCTCCTCATCAGAAGAAGAAATTTTACCCAACGCAACACACTATTTCAGTATCATTGGAATTGCAGAGACCATAGAGCTTTCCCGTGAAAAAATTTATTTTTGCTTTTATCCTTGTGACACCCATGGTGGCACACGCAGATATATCCAGCGAGATCATGTGTTTTGAGTCTGGTGGGATAGAATCGGTAAATTTCGAAATCAAAACTTACTACGACGCATCGGCTAAATTTTCGTTTGGATTTGTTCGGTATCGGAACTCAAAGAAAACAATCCCCATCGTTCTTAATAGGTCGATAAGTGAAACTCTTGACAAGAATATGCCGGATCAGACTACGAATACGTGGACCGAGGTATATGATGGAAAAGTGACTGGCGAATATGAAATGATTTCCCAGGGGACTGGCGTGTCGTCCATGGTTTATACGAGAAAACAGGGGAATAAGAAGATTGCATTTTTTCTCAATGCTGATGCTATAACTTTGAGCGGTTGCCAGTGGTAGATTTTTATGTTCGAAAATTAGAAAAATTAAGAGAGAGCTTGTCATCGTGAAATGCAACAATGGCTCGCGCCGAATTTGCCTCGCGATGCTGGCCCTGCAAACGGTAGCGATTCAGAAAGGGTTTGCGAATGAGCTGGTTTGCAGCAGTGCTGTCGGATCAGTACCTGCGAGGTTTGGCTAGACTTGAGATCGACGGTCAGACTCTGGTGATCGGTGCCAACGATGAGCGCGTTTTTGAAGCGCCATGCGATCGACGTTCAAGCCTTGTGGGCAGCGCGCTGCTAGACATTCAAGTGCCCCTTGCAGTGCGCTGGCAGACGCTGGATGACCCGGCACGCTGGCACGAGGCAAGCGTGAGCGTTCCGGCCTTTCAGGGGCCGATATCGCGGGACATGCAAGCATCTCTCCGTAACGTTCCGTTGTATTTTTGGATGGCGGCGTCGTTGCGGCGGAGCAGTTCGAGACACAGAGTCTTGTCGGGGGATGTCAGAGAACGGTCTCCACGGGTGTCCCTGCAGGCATAGGCGCTGACCGGATTTATGACAACACCAACCTGAACAACATTGACGCGCTTTCCAGATGACTGGGCGACGTCGTTGTGAATTCACCCCTAAAACAACCTCACTCTCTCAAATGAACCTGCAATACAAACTCGCCGTAGCCCTCCTCACCACCGCCTGGATGACCGCAGGCATCTGCGCCCAGCACACCTCCACCGTGCCGGCATCAGGCAATGCCCCGCAAAGCGGAATCAACAAGGTCGTGCACGCAAAGAAACACGGCAAGCGTGCGAAGAACGCCCGTGCGCGCAAGGGTGCTCCGGTGGCGAGCGATGGCGATGCAGAAGTGCTCGCCCAGGTGCTGGGTTCCGATAGCAAGAATCCGCTGTGGGGGAAGCCGCAGCAGTAACTAAGCGGTTGGCTGCAGCGGAGGCGCACTCAAGGCACCTTTAGCCCCCCGTCCGCTGCTTCTGCAATATCGCCAACTGCGTCGTCAGGTAAGTGCTCGTATTCGTCATGCTGGCCACCATCTTCGATAGCGCATTGAACTGTGTGTAATACAGCGCCTGCTTGGCATCGAGCTGTTTCTGCATCAGATCGATTTCCTTGCCGAGCGAGGTGATGGAGTTGTTGATGGCGTCGCTGGCGTTCTGCACCATGCCGTTGTTCGACAGCAAGTTGCCTGACACGGTGTGCAGCAGCGCCGCGTAGCCACGCTGCACGGTGACGGTGCCGCGGTCGCCCAATGCACCGCCCGTCACTTGCACCGTCAGGCCATCCACGGCCGAGCCGCTGGCACCGTACAGGTTCTGGCCCGAACCCGTGGTGGCAGCGCCGTTGATGGTGCCTTGCACATCGCGACCGGCCGTGGCCGTTGGGCTGCCGCCCAGCAGCGACGCGGCGCCATTCCCTGACACCGACACCGTCGATACCGAGCCGTATTGCTTGTCGGTCAGCGTCAGCACGCCATTGGCATCGGTGCCGATGGCGACTTCCACCTTGGCTCGCTGCAAGTCGGGCGACGCGTTGACCTGGCTTTGAATCTGCGCGGCCAGGCTCGACGCGGTGTAGCTGCCGGCCGGCACCTTGATGTTGGTCGTGATGCCGCTGAGCGTGACCGACAGGCTGTCGTTCACGCCGCTCTGGATGGTCGTGTTAGCGGCCGCCGAGCCCTTGAGCGAGCCCTGCGTCGCCAGTTGAGTGACGTTGACGGCATAACTGCCGGCTTGCGTTGTCGTTGAAAACGACGCGACCTTCAGCAGCGAATCCGTTGCCGTGCCGGTGCCGGCAAACAGGGCCGCCACCTGGCTGGGCGATTTCTTCAGGGCCGCGGACAGCTTGGGGTCGTCAATCGACAGCGTCCCTTCCTTGTCCATCGTTACGCCGATGCTGCCGAGCGACTGGAACGCGCCGTTGCCGATGCCCTGGCCCAGCACGTCGGTCAGCTGGTTGACCATCGCCTTGGTGCTGACGTCGCCGGCCAGCGCGCCGTTGTTGGCGGCGTTCGCGGTATCGAATTTGGTCAACGCGTTGAGCTGGATGCGCAGCGCGTTGTACGCCTTGACGAAGTTCAGCACCGACTGGCTTGCCTGGCCCGCGTCGCTGCCCACCGTCACGTTCGTGCTGCCGGTCTTGGCGAGCGTGAACGACGTGCCGTCCACCACATCCGTCAGTGTGTTGGTGGCGCTTTGCACGCTGATGCCGTTGACAGTGACAAGCGCGTTGCGGCCTGTGGCGACCTCCGTCATGTTCTGCGTGCCGGCGGGGTCGTGGCTCAGCAGGGATTGCAGTGCCGAGTCTCCCGAGACGGCAATCTTCATTTCCGAATTGGCGCCGCCTGCGGTGGACGTCAGCACCAGCCGGTAGGGCGAATCGCTGCCGTCGTTGACGATGCTGGCCGAGACACCCACGTTGGCGTTGTTGATCGCATCGCGAATGCCGGCGAGCGTGTTGTTCGACGGGTCGATGGTGATCGAGCCGCCGGCTTGGTTCCCGTTCTGCGTGAAGGTGGCGCCGGTGTATTTGCCGTTTGCAAAGCTGCCGCCCGAGACGCTGCCGAATGAAAAGGTGAGCGTGGTCGGCGTGCCGCCGCCGATGGGCGTCTTGCTCGACGTCTGCCCGGCGGCCGACAGTACCTGCGCCTGCGCAAGCTGCATCACGTTGACTTGATACGTGCCGGCCGGCGCCGTGTTGGACAGCGAGGCCGTGAGGATCGAGGTGTCGTGCCCGCTGGCCTTGTTGCCGGTGAATGTGTCCGGGTTGTTCAGGGCCGCCATCGCGGTCTGGAAGGTCGACAGCGCGCTTTTGAGCGAGCCGACTGCCGACAGTTGCGTCTGAAAGGCCTTTTGCTGCGTCTGCCGCAGCGTCATGCCCTTGCTTTCCGCCTGGATCAGCTTCGTGACAAGGGTGTTGACGTCGATGTTCGTCCCGATACCCGGAATGGAGATTGGCGGAACGTAGTTGTTGCTCGTGGACGAGGTGGCCATGGTCGGACGCGCGCAAACGCTTTCTTCACAATCTCCACAATGTGACGGCTGCGCGGCGTCCTTCTTTAGGGCAAACCCAGCTCCGACAGGCTTTCTGTCCGGGTTTGCTCAGGAAAGCGAAAGGATTGCTGGCGCCACATGAAGCTGCGCACCACGCCGACGGTCTCCACCGGTGCGGAGACCGCCGCGCGCCACGCTAGACCGTCTCGCCTTCCTTGCTCGGATCGACCTGCTTGCCGCGCGCCAGCACCGGCACCAACGCTGCGCCGGTATGGCTGGCCGCCACGCGCGTCAACGCCTCCGGCCCGCAAGCCGCGACGATCGTGCCCCCTTCGTCGCCGCCTTCGGGGCCGAGATCGAGGATCCAGTCCGCCTCGGCAATCACGTCGAGGTCGTGCTCGATCACGATCACGCTGTGGCCGCCGTCCGCCAGGCGATGCAGCACGCGAATGAGCTTGGCCACGTCGGCCATGTGCAGACCCACGGTCGGTTCGTCCAGCACGTACAGCGTATGCGGCGCCTTCTGGCCCCGGCGCGTCACGTCATCGCGCACCTTGGACAGTTCGGTGACGAGCTTGATGCGCTGCGCCTCGCCGCCGGACAGCGTGGGCGAGGGCTGGCCGAGCGTCAGGTAGCCGAGGCCGACGTCCTTCATCAACTGCAGCGGGTGGGCGATGCTGTTCATCGCGCCGAAAAACTCGACCGCTTCGTCGATCTCCATGGTCAGCACATCGCCGATGTTCTTGCCGCGCCAGGTGACGGCCAGCGTTTCTGCATTGAAGCGCTGACCGTGGCAGACGTCACAGCCGACCTTCACGTCCGGCAGGAAGCTCATGGCGATGGTGCGCACGCCCTGGCCTTCGCAGGCGGGGCAGCGGCCGTCGCCGGTGTTGAACGAGAAGCGCGAGGCCGTGTAGCCGCGTGCCCGTGCTTCGAGCGTGTCGGCAAAGAGCTTGCGGATGGTGTCCCATACGCCGATGTACGTGGCGGGGCAGGAGCGGGGTGTCTTGCCGATCGGCGTCTGGTCGACTTCCAGCACGCGGTCGATGGTTTCCCAGCCGGTGACGCTGTCGCAGCCGTGCCAGTCGTGTTTGACGTCGAGCTTGCGCGGCATCTTCGCCTCAGGCGTCTCAGCCTGCGCGGCCTTGCGTGCACGGCGGGTTGCCGGCGAAGACAGCACCGAACGGCCGACCGCATCGAGCAGATTCGTCATCAACACATCGCGCGCCAGCGTCGATTTGCCCGAGCCGGAAACGCCCGTAATCGCCACCAGACGCGACAGCGGCATCGTTGCGGTCACGTTGCGCAGGTTGTGCAGCTTGGCACCGTGCACCGTCAGCCATTGCTCCGGCACGGCTTGCTTGCCGGCACGCGGCGCAACCACCTGGCGGCGCGGCTGCAGCGGGTGCTCGATCGGCTGCGACAGGAACCGGCCCGTGAGCGAGTCAGGCTGGGCTGCCAGGTCTGCCACGCCGCCTTGCGCGACGAGCGTGCCGCCGCGCTTGCCGGCGCCCGGGCCGATGTCGATGATGTGGTCGGCTCGGCGGATCGTGTCTTCATCGTGTTCCACCACCACCAGCGTGTTGCCCTTGTCGCCCAGCTTGCGCAGCGCGTCCAGCAGGATCTGGTTGTCGCGTGGATGCAGGCCGATGGTCGGCTCGTCCAGCACGTAGCACACGCCTTGCAGGTTGCTGCCGAGCTGCGCGGCCAGGCGGATGCGCTGCGCTTCGCCGCCCGACAGGCTCGGCGCCGCGCGATCCAGGCTCAGGTAGCCCAGGCCGACCTCTTCCAGGAACGACAGGCGGCTGTGAATCTCGGCCACCACATCGCGGGCGATGTCGGCATCCCGGCCGGTCAGATCCAGGCCCTCGACCCAGCGGCGGGTCTGGCTGACCGTCCACTGCGCAATGTCGACGATGGGCTTGTCGGCAAAGGTGACGGCGCGTGCCGTCGGGTTCAGGCGCGTGCCGTGGCAGTCCGGGCAGGGCAGGTCGGTCATGCCTTCAGGATCGACTTCCTCTGAAGGAAGCGTCTGCTCGCGGCCGCGATCGTCGCCGCCGAGCACGGTGTCGTCAAACGCGGCACGCTGTTCGCGCGTGAGCGCCAACCCGGTGCCGACGCAGCTCGGGCACCAGCCGTGCTTGCTGTTGTACGAGAACATGCGCGGATCCAGCTCGGGGTAGCTGGTGCCGCAGGTTGAGCACGCGCGCTTGGTCGAAAACACTTTCACGTTGCCGACGTGCGCCGTGCCGCCGTTGTGCATGGCGTGCTGCAGGCCATCCAGCGGCGCGAGCACGTGCATGATGCCCTTGCCATATTCCAGCGCCTGCTCCAGCAACGCACGCAGCGCGGCTTCGTTTTCCGGCGAGACAACGATGTCGCCCACAGGCAGTTCCAGCGTGTGCTCGCGGAAGCGGTCCAGGCGCGGCCACGGGTCGACGCTCAGGAATTCGCCGTCGACGCGCAGATGCGTATAGCCGCGCGCCTTGGCCCATTTGGCCAGGTCGGTATAGACGCCCTTGCGGTTCACGACCAACGGCGCGAGCAGGCCGATGTGCTGGCCGCGATGGTCGCGCATGAGCTGGGCAAAGATCGCCTCCGGGCTTTGCGCCGACACCGGCGTGCCGTCGTGGATGCAGTGCTGCACGCCCAGCTTCACATACAGCAGCCGCAGGAAGTGCCACACCTCGGACGTGGTCGCCACCGTGCTCTTACGGCCGCCGCGCGACAGGCGCTGCTCAATGGCCACCGTGGGCGGAATGCCATACACGGCATCGACTTCCGGCCGCCCCGCCGGTTGCACGATGGAGCGTGCATAGGCATTGAGCGATTCAAGATAGCGGCGTTGCCCCTCGTGGAACAGGATGTCGAACGCCAGCGTCGACTTGCCCGAACCCGATACGCCCGTCACGACGTTGAATTTGCCGTGCGGAATGTCGACGTTCAGGCCCTTCAAGTTGTGCTCGTGCGCGTGGACGATGCGCACGACGTTTTCACCCTGGACTTCCGCCAGCGCAGCGCGCTTGGCGCGGCGCTCGGCCAGTGCCGTCTGCAGCGGCACGCCTTCGATGGCTTCCGGCTTGCCGACGCTGGCTTCGTATTGCTTGAGCGCGGCGCCGGTGTGCGATGCAGCGCAGTCTTTGACCTGCGCAGGCGTGCCGGCGCAGACCAGCAGGCCGCCGGCGTCGCCGCCTTCAGGGCCGAGGTCAATGATCCAATCCGCCGCACGTACCACGTCGAGGTTGTGTTCGATCACGATCAGCGAATGCCCGGCGTCGAGTAGCTTGCCGAACGCCCGCATCAGCTTGGCGATGTCGTCAAAGTGCAGGCCCGTGGTGGGCTCGTCGAACATGAACAGGCGGCCGGCGTTGGCGGGCACATCCTGCTTGACGCGCTTGCGCGCCGCGGCCTGGGCAGCCTGTGCGGCTTCGGCAAGGAAACCGGCCAGCTTCAGGCGTTGCGCCTCGCCGCCGGAAAGCGTCGGCACCGGCTGGCCAAGCTTCACGTATTCCAGGCCCACGTCGACGATCGGTTGCAGCACGCGCAGCACGTCGGCGTCCTCGGCGAACACGCTGGCGGCTTCGCTCACCGTCAGCTCCAGCACATCGGCCACCGACAGCGAGCGCCCGGCACGCGGGATCTTCACTTCCAAGATCTCGGCCCGATAGCGCGTGCCGTCACAGTCCGGGCAGCGCAGGTAGATGTCGGACAGGAACTGCATCTCGACGTGCTCGAAGCCCGAGCCGCCGCAGGTCGGGCAACGGCCGTCGCCCGAGTTGAAGCTGAACGTGCCGGCCGTGTAGCCGCGCTGCAGCGCCATCGGCGCCTTGGCGAACAGCTTGCGGATTTCATCGAACGCGCCAACGTAGCTGGCGGGGTTGGAACGCGCGGTCTTGCCGATGGGGGATTGGTCAACGAACACTACGTCGCTGATCTGATCGGCACCGCGCAAGGCGCGGAATGCGCCGGGCGATTCCGTTGCCTTGCCGAAGTGGCGCGCCAGCGCCGGGTGCAGCACGTCCTGGATCAAGGTCGATTTGCCCGAGCCGGACACGCCGGTCACGCACACCAGGCGCTGCAGCGGGATCTCGACCGTGACATCGCGCAGGTTGTGTTCCGACGCGCCTTCGAGCACCAGCCGCGGCGTGGCGTCGATGACGGGGCGCGCCTGCCAGTCGGTCGCATCGGCCACGCGCCGCTGCCCCGACAGATACGCGCCTGTGAGCGTATCGGCCTGGCGGATCGACGCCGGCGTGCCGTCGAAAACGATGTTGCCGCCGCGCTCGCCCGGGCCGGGGCCCATGTCGATCAGGCGGTCGGCTGCCAGCATCACCGAAGGGTCGTGCTCAACCACCACCAGCGTGTTGCCCGCGTCGCGCAGGCGCTGCATGGCTTCGACAATGCGGTCCAGATCGCGCGGGTGCAGGCCGATGCTGGGTTCATCCAGCACGAACAGCGTGTTGACGAGCGATGTGCCCAGCGCCGTCGTCAGGTTGATCCGCTGCACTTCGCCGCCCGAGAGCGTGCGGCTCTGGCGGTCGAGCGTCAGATAGCCGATGCCGACGTCGCACAGATAGGCCAGGCGCGTGCGCACCTCGTCCAGCAGCAGCTTGAGCGCGTCGTCGAGCAACGTGGACGGCAGTGTCAGTTCATCGAAGAAACGGCGGATGCGCTCGATGGGCAGCAGCATCAGGTCGTGCACGGTCAGGCCGGGCAGGGCTTCCAGCTGGGCGCGGCTCCAGGCCACGCCGCGCGGCATGAAACGGTGTTCGGGCGCGAGCACGGCGTCGGCGTTTTCCTTGGTGCCAAGGCGCCATTGCATCGATTCGGTTTTCAGGCGGGCGCCGCCGCAGGTTTCGCAGGTCGTGTAGCTGCGGTACTTGGAGAGCAGCACGCGGATGTGCATCTTGTACGCCTTCGACTCCAGGTAGTCGAAGAAGCGGCGCACGCCGTACCACTGCTTGTTCCAGCCGCCACGCTTGAAGGCCGGGTCTCCATTGATGACCCAGTTGCGCTGGGCTTCGGTCATCTCTGCCCACGGCGTGCCGCGCGGGATGTCGGCTGCGGCGGCATAGCGCATCAGATCGTCCTGGCATTCCTTCCAGGCCGGCGTCTGCATCGGCTTGATGGCACCGTCGCGCAGCGTCTTGCGCTCGTCCGGAATCACCAGCCCAAGATCGACGCCGATGACGCGACCGAAACCGCGGCAGGCGTCGCACGCGCCGTAGGCGGAATTGAACGAGAAGAGCGCCGGCTGCGGGTCTGCATAGCGCAGGTCGCTTTCGGGGCAGTGCAGGCCGGTGGAAAAGCGCCAGATCGCGGGCTCCGCGCCCTCATCGGCCGGCAAGACGTACACGCTGACGCGTCCGCCGCCGCGCTTGAGTGACGACTCGATGGCCTCCAGCGCGCGGGCACGCTCGGTGCCCTGCAGGCGGAAGCGGTCGGCCACCACATCAAGCAGCTTGCGCTTGCCCGTGGAGGACTCCACCACGCGCTCGGCCTGCACGCGCGTATAGCCGCTGACCGACAGCCATTGCGTGACTTCTTCGGGGCTCGTATTGGCGGGCAGCTCGACGGGAAAGGTCACCACCAGGCGTGGATCGCCTTCGCGCGTGCGCGAGAGCAGCTCGTCGTAGATCGTTTCCGGCGTGTCGTGGCGCACCGGCAGGGCGGTGTCGCGGTCGAACAGCTGGGCGGCGCGCGCAAACAGCAGCTTCAGGTGATCGTTCAGTTCCGTCATCGTGCCGACCGTCGAGCGTGAGCTGCGCACCGGGTTGGTCTGGTCGATGGCGATAGCGGGCGGCACGCCTTCGACGTGCTCGACCTGCGGCCGGTCCATGCGGTCCAGAAACTGGCGCGCGTAGGCACTGAAGGTCTCGACGTAGCGGCGCTGGCCTTCGGCGTAGAGCGTGTCGAAAACGAGGCTGGACTTGCCGGACCCCGACGGCCCGGTCACGACGGTCATTTCACCCGTGCGCAGGTCCAGATCGAGGTTTTTGAGATTGTGCTGACGGGCTCCGCGCAGGCGAATGACACCGGAGGACATGGAGGGCGTTCCTTGGAGCTTGGAGGTAAGGGGGCATGCCGGCGGGGCTAAAGCATCGGCCGCTGCGCCGGCAATCAGAATTCGAGCCGTAAACTGTAGCGGATTATCAAGATCCGGTTTGTCTACGGAACAAGTTGTGGGCGGGAGCCTAACGCAGGGCTCCTGACAGCGTTTTGTCAGGAGGTTTCAGCGGAGGGGCAGAAAAGCACGGGGTGATGCCTGTATCACCCCGGCTGGGGCGCATCAGCCGGCTTCGCGCCCGTAAGACGCTTGATTGGCCGGCAGGTCAAAGCCCGTGGGGCCGGGCTTGCGCGGCACAAAACGGTGGTGCTCGACCACGCCGCCCTTGACGATGACGACGGTCTCTTCGGGAATCTCCGCCCACGCGCCCGGCAAGTCGACAAGCGGTTCGGACAGCACAAGGAAGGCGTCGTCGCCCGCGTCTTCAATGGCGGCGCTGTCAGGATAGAGCTGGTGCAGATGCTTGAACGACGTGCTGTGGAACAGCGAGCGCGATTCGCCCTCGCTGGAGTAGCGCGCAGCCACGATCTGAACGCCGTCCGTCGCGCAGACCGTCATGTTCAGCGGGTATTCGACGCCGTGGCGGCGGCCGATGTCTTCGATCAGCCCGACCATCTGTTCGAGCGCGCCGCGCGGGTCGCGGTCGAGCCCGAACGACAGCGCCAGGAAAAACATGATCTCGGAGTCGGTCGAACCTTCGATCCAGCGGAACAGTTCGGGCGCCACTTCCATCATCAGCGCGCGGCGGAGCAACGGGTATTCGCGGATCAACCCGTTGTGCGCAAAAAGCCACCGGCCGTAGCGGAACGGATGGCAATTGGTCTCTTGCGCCGGGGTGTCGGTGGCCGCGCGCACGTGCGCGATGAACATCGACGAGCGGATGGCGCGGGCGGCTTCACGCAGGTTGGTGTCGTTCCACGCGGGGTGCAGGCAGCGGTATCGGAAGGGCACCTCAGAGTAGCGGCCGTACCAGCCGATGCCGAAACCGTCACCGTTGGTGGTTGTCTCGCCGCCAAGGCGGGAGCGCAGACTCTGGTCGATCAACGAGTGCCGCGGCCGGAACAGCACTGTCTCCATCTGAATGGGATTGCCTGAATACGCCAGCCAGCGACACATGATGCGTTTGCCTATAAGGGATTCCTTGAAAGGTGAGTCTATGCAATGCGTTTGTGAATGCACAAGCAAATCCCGACCCTCATCCGGCCATGGTTCGGGCGGCTTCGCGGCCTTGAGGGTCACGTCTGTCACCTGTTTTTGGGCTGGCTTCACGCACGATAGACAGCTCGCGAATCCGCACGGGCTCGGCGCAGCGGGCCCCTGCACGGGCTGTGCGGACTTGTCGGGCGAGCGTCCAGCGCGTGTCTCGGAAGTGCTCGGTTCGGGCCCGGGCCCGCAGGTTCAGCACGGCAATACTGTCGTCAAAACGCATCACCATGGCCAGCGGTGCGGGGTCGGTCAGCGGTTTGAGGGCCTCACCCAGCCGGCGGATCGGATTGCGCGTGTCGTTGTGCACAGAATGGCAGCCGAGTGCCCCCGAACACACACGCGAGGGCAGCGCTCAATGGGTGTTCTTTATTCCTCGACCTCACTACGCACCATCAATACCGGCTTGTTGGTCTTGCGGACCACGCCTTCGGCCACGCTGCCGAGCACCAGATGCTTGAGCCCACGCCGGCCATGTGTGCCGAGCACGATCAGGTCGGTTGCGGTCTCGTTGGCTTCTGCGACGATCGTTGCGGAGATCTGCCCGGGCGCAATGGAGTTCTCGAGCAGCTTGGTCGAATGTTTGACGCCTGCGGCATCCAGCTTCTTCGATACCTCGGCAAGCGTGTCACGGCCGTAGCCGGCGACCTGCTTGGCGTAAGCAATCGAGTCAGATCCAACCATGTCGAAGGTGATATCGCTGCTATCGGCAACGAAGAGGGCTTCGACTTCCGCGCCCGTCGCCTTGCTGACCACAATGGCTTGGTGCAGCGCGAGGTAGGACGCGTGGCTGCCGTCGACGGCGAGCAGGATTCGTTGGTACATGGTGGTCTCCAAGGCGTTGCGCAGTCGGGCACCGCGTGTAACCAGCGTAGACAGCGTGGCGCGTGGACTGTTGATGCGCGTCAAAGGTCTTTCGACGGCACCTGCAGGACGGCAGCGCCCGCCACGCGTCCGGCGCGGAGGTCTTCCAAGGCGGTATTGGCGTCTTGCAGCGGATAGGGCGTGACGTGCACCCGCAACGGGACTTCTGCAGCGATGCGCATGAGCGCGAGTCCATCGGCCCTCGTCAGGTTTGCGACGGAAACAAGCTTGCGCTCTTCCCATAGCAACCGGTACGGAAATGCCGGGATGTCGCTCATGTGAATGCCGCCGCAAACCACCGAGCCGCCCTTGACCACGGCCTGCAGCGCCTGCGGCACGAGCGCGCCGATGGGCGCGAAGATCAACGCGGCGTCGAGCGGTTCCGGTGCGGAGGCATCGCTGGCGCCTGCCCAACTGGCACCGGTGTCCAGCGCAAGTTGTTGAGCCGCAGTGTCATCGGTGCGGGTGAAGGCGAAGACCTCGCGCTGCTCCGCCACGGCGATCTGCGTGATGAGGTGGGCCGCTGCGCCAAAGCCGTAGATGCCGATCCTGCGTGCATCGCCGGCCATGCGCAGCGTGCGGTAGCCGATCAGCCCCGCACAGAGCAGCGGCGCGGCGTGGGCGTCGTCGTACCGCGCGGGAATCGGCAGGCAGTACCGCGCGTCGCAAACGGCGTATTGAGCATAGCCGCCATCGCGCGTGTAGCCGGTGAAGGCAGGGTGGTCACACAGATTTTCGCGCCCGTGCAGGCAGTACGGGCAGACGCCGCATGTCCAGCCGAGCCACGGTACGCCAACGCGCTCGCCCGGGGTGGGCGCCGTCACGCCTTTGCCGCATGACTCGACGATGCCTACGATTTCGTGGCCGGGAATCAGGGAGGGTTTCGGTGTGGTCAGTTCACCGTCTACGATATGGAGGTCCGTACGGCAGACGCCACACGCGGACACCGCGATCCGGACCTCACCGGGCCCAGGCGTGGGCATAGGCACATCACGCCAGACCAATGGCTTTCCGGCACCTTCCATCACCATGGCCCGCATCGATTCAGGCATCGCTGTCTCCGAGGTTGGCGTGTCTGATCAGTATGGAACAGTGCTGTGGAACGACCGCCCGGCAGTCGACCAACGACTGCGCCAGATCAATCGGAAAGCGTTGCCGCGCGCAATACTGAACAGGTCAACGCAACAGCCATTCGACTCCACTGAATGTCTTCATTGCTGTCTTTCTCGGTTGCCCTGGGTGTGGGGCTGGCGATCGGCCTTGAGCGCGAGCGGAGTCATGCCGACAGCGCAGAGCTGCCAGCGGGCATGCGAACGTTTGCGATCGGGGCGCTGGCGGGTGCCATCGCGGCAAGCCTGCCGATACCGTTTGCCGTGCCCACGGTGCTGCTGACGGTCGCGGTGTTGGCGGCGGTCGGTTATCACCATTCGGCCAATGTCGATCCTGGCGTGACGACGGAATTCGCACTGGTCGCGACCACGCTGTTAGGCGCCTATGCCGTGAGCGAGCCCGAAATGACGGCTGGCCTCGGCACGGTCCTACTTGTCCTGCTCTATGCCAAAGCGGGTTTGCATCGGTTTGCCCGCACGGTCATCACCCAGCGTGAACTCGCCGATCTGCTGATCCTTGCCGTGGCGGCATTGCTGATCTGGCCCGCGGTTCCAGACCGGAACTTGGGGCCGCTGAACGCCTGGAACCCGCACACGTTGTGGCTGGTTGTGCTGCTTGTCATGCTGACAGGCAACACGGGCCATTTTGCTGCGCGATGGTTTGGAGAGCGGATCGGCTTGCCGCTGGCCGGCTTGTTCAGCGGGTTTGCATCGAGCGTGGCCACGATCACGGCCGTGGCAGCACGCGTGCGGCGGGACCATCGCCCCGTTGATGGTGCGGTTGCCGCGGCGCTGCTGTCCAATGTCGCCACGCTGGTGCAGATGCTGCTGCTGATCGCTGCCATCAACATCGACTTGTTGCGTGTGCTGGCGGCTCCGCTGGCGGTGGGCATGATCGCGACCGTGGCATGGTCGGCGCTCTGGATATGGCGCGCCAACGAGCCGCTCCAGGAGGCGCCGGAGAGTTCGGTGTCATCCATCAACTGGCGCGTCGCAATCGGCTTTGCGTTGTGGACGGCTGCCTTGCTGCTTGCCGCAGCTGCCGCGCGCACATGGTTCGGGACAGCGGCGGTGGTGGCTGTCACCGTGTTTGGGGCGTTTGCCGATGTCCATGCCGCGACCGCTTCCATCGCAACGCAGGTTGCCAGCCACACGTTGCAGACGCCGACGGCCGGCGCACTGGTGATGCTTGCGCTGACAGCCAACACGTTCTCGAAGATTGTCGTGGCCATCAGCGGAGGCCGTGCTTTTGCCGGTAAGGTCACCGCTGGTCTGCTGACCATGCTTCTGTCCAGCTGGGCGGTGTTCGCGCTTGTCGCCTGGTCAATGCCGCCCAATGCCCAGCACCCAATAGAGCGGGCACATGCGGATCAGGCCGGTCACCAGAGGGATCAGCCCCAGCCAGCCAACCCATGCTGGCACCTTGCCAAAAAATGCCAGCAGGATCATCGCGATGCCGATCAGGATGCGGACGGCGCGGTCCGCGGTTCCAACATTGTTAAACATGACAGCGCTCCTGAAGAACGGTGGGTGAACACTTAGAGAATCAAATCGGACGGCGCGTGCTGGCGGGACTGGCCAGCGTTGTCGCGACCGAGAATGCCGGCCAGCAAGGTCCATTCGCCACCCATTGCGCGGATGGTGTCGTCCAGGCTGAGCATGCCCACCAGCCGTTGCTGACGATCGACCACCGCCAGACGGTGCAGGCCGTGGCTCAGCATCGAGCGCAAGGCTTCGCTGATCACGGCGTCATCGTGGATGGTCAGAAGGCCGCGCGTCATGACTTCCGATACGGCGGTCTGGCTGCAGTCGCTGCGGCTGGCAAGGCCGTGCACCACCATATCCCGGTCTGTCACGATGCCCACCACTCGAGAACCCCCAGCGGCGTGTTCCGTGACAAGCAGCGCCCGGGCGCTTTCGTCCCGCATCAACCGGGCGGCTTGCTGCAGCGTCGCCGTCGCCTGGACGTGAACGATGCGGTGGGAACAAATTTCATCGACCCTCATGCTGAACTCCGATGCGCGTACGTTTTCACTATAAGAACGGGCCGGTGTCAAAGGTTGATCCCGCACAAGGTGCCATGCGCTTTCCATGACTGCACCCCGGGGGCAGCGGATTGCGGACGAGTCTATCGAGCGTTGCGCGCTGGCTCTTGAGGCAGATCAATTGGCATTGCGTGAGGCTGCAGCGAGCCAAACGCTGATGTAAATCAAGGGGTGATCCGCTTGGTGGTCCAACATGGAATTCAGCAACCCCGATTGGGGATGACGACGGATTCGATGGAGGCACATCATGTACGACAGGATTCTGGTAGCGGTGGATGGCAGCCCGACGGCAGAGCGGGCGCTGGACGAGGCAATCCAGCTTGCACAAAAGCTCGGCTCGGAGTTGGTCATCGCCCACGTGATCGATAACTCGTACCTGATGTACGACGTTGGCTATATCGATGTCGGCGCCTTTACCGAGGCCTTGGTCAAACAAGGCAATCAAATCGTTGCCGACGCGCGTGCCAAGGCCGAAAAGGCAGGTGTGCACGTCCATAGCGTCGTGGTTGACGACCCGATCGGCACTTTCGATATCGGCACTGCCATTGAACAGGCGGCACACAACGTCGGCGCCCAAGCGCTGGTGCTGGGCACGCACGGGCGTCGCGGCTTCCAACGGTTGTTCCTCGGCAGCGTCGCCGAGAGCGTTGTGCGCCGGAGCACACTGCCGGTGCTGCTCGTCCGCGCGGAGCCGACGGAAACGTCGCACGCGCCTACCGAACCGCTGAGCAACGCCGTCATTGCCTAGTCCGGTAGCGCATCTTCTGACACGACTTCGGGATCTGACCATGAGCTATGCCAGTGTGATGGTGCATCTGGACCGCAGCGAACGCGCCATGCACCGCCTTGACCTTGCGGCCCAGTATGCCCAGGCGCACGGCGCCAAACTCGTCGGCATCTATGCGAGCTTTGCGCCAAGCCTCAGCTGGTTCTACATGATGGAGAACGCTGCGCACTATCTGGAGGAAGACCGCATCCGGCGCGACAGCATCCGGGATGCGGTGCACGCGCGCTTTCGCCTGGCGACGGAGAAGCTTGCGGTGGAAACGGAGTGGCGAGCAGTGGAAGGCGACCCCGTGGCTCTCGTACTTCGTGAAGCGCGTGAGACCGATCTTCTCGTCGTCGGGCAACGGAACCACGATGAACCGGATGAATTCATTGCCGGCGACTTTGTGGAGACCCTGATCCTGGAGTCGGGCCGCCCCGTGCTGGTTGTGCCGTATGCGGGCAACTTCACCGCATTGCCGCAGCGCGTGCTGGTGGCCTGGAGCGGCGGACGCGAATCGGCCCGTGCGCTGCACGATGCCATGCCGATGATGACGGGCACCAATGTGCACGTGCTGCAGATCACAAGCACGCAGCCAAAGCACTGGGCCGAGGAAACCACGGTGGGTCAGGTGGCGCGTGCGCTGAATGCGCGCGGTATTCATACAACGGTGGAAGAGACCGATTGCGCAGATTCCGATGCCGCCGTGGGTGAGTTGCTGCTCTCGCGAGCGGCCGACTTCAATGCCGATCTGATCGTGATGGGGGCCTACGGGCACAGCCGCCTGCGCGAACTCGTACTGGGCGGGGTGACGCGCACCCTGCTGAACACGATGACCGTGCCGGTGCTGATGTCGCACTGAGCCTCGACCTCAATTGAACCTGAGGAGATCACGATGAAGAACGATATCCAGCTCAAGCACGATGTCGAGGAAGAATTGCAATGGGACCCGGCGGTGGATGCCAGTCGCTTTGCCGTGCAGGCCAAGGATGGCGTCGTCACGCTCTCCGGCGGCGTCGACACGTTCGCCGACAAGCATGCCGCGGAAGAAGCGATCCGGCGTGTTGCCGGCGTGACCGCGCTTGTCATCCATGTGGATGTGCGGATGCCGCCGGATATGGAGCGCCCGGATGGCGAGATTGCGCAGGCGATCAGCAGCGCGTTGCATTGGAATGCATCGGTGCCGCCGGATGCTGTCCAGATCACTGTCGAGGGCGGCGCCGTGACGCTGCGCGGTGAAGTCGACCAGGACTTCCAGCGCCGTGCGGCGCTGGACACGGTGCGCAGAGTGCGCGGCGTGAAATCCGTGGCCAATGCGCTGACATTGCGCGCCGCCTCGGGCCCCGCGGACCTGAGCGATCGCATTGCAAAGGCACTGCAACGCCTGGCTGCAGTTGACGCGTCGCGCCTGAATGTTTCCGTGGCGGACGGGACGGTGACCTTGTACGGTCCGCTGCGCAACCTCAACGAGTGCCGTGCCGCCCGTGAGGCCGCATGGGATGCACCAGGCGTGCGCGCCGTCGTCGACCAGATGTGGGTTGGTTCCTAGAGGCAATCCGCCATTTCCACTGCTTTCGAAATCCCTGGAGTACGAGATGGAAAAGAAGCTGATCGTGTACTACTCGCGCACCGGAACGGCACGTCAGGTGGCCGAGCAGATGGCTGCGCAGAGCGGATGGCAGCTTGCCGAGGTGACGGACGAGCATCCGCGCGCCGGCTTCCTGGGAGATGCGCGCTGCGTCCTCGAAACGGTATTCCATGCGCGCGCCAAGTATCGCTATGAAGGTCCGCCGCTTGATGATGTCGAACACGTCATCGTGATCGCGCCCATCTGGATGGGCCACCTGGCTTCGCCCATGCGGGACTTCCTGGCTGACCAATTGCCGGGGTCCACGCACCTGTCCGTGATTTGCGTCATGGCGGCCCGCGGGGCATTCCGTGCTGTTGAAGAAATCATGCGCATCACGGCCACCATTCCGGCGCCGGTGCTGGCGCTGTTCCAGCGCGACGTGCTCAGCGGGTTGTCGCAGGAAGAGATCGCGGGTTTTATCGAACAGGTGAAGACTGCAGGCCGGTGGGAGCAATCAAGGCAACGTCCGGCCTGGCTGTCGCCAACGGAAGCCTGAGGCCGAACCTACCGCTCGGACGTTGAATCCATTGAAGGAGACGGGGCATGAGCCGCTTTACCGAGGCGCAATGGAAACGGCTGAGGAGCTTGCTCGACGAACAGGAAGCACGCGTGCGGCGCCAGTTGTCGGCGCTGGGCGCATCCACTGCGCCGGTGCCGCGTGAAGCGCCGTTTGAAAACGCGGATCTTGCCGATGAAGAGGCAGGGGACCAAACGAACGACGTGATGCTTGCCCGTTACCGAAGCGAGCTTGAGCAACTGAACGCTGCACGCGAGCGGATGCAGCAGCACAGCTACGGTATCTGCGTCGATTGTGGCGAAGCGATTCCGTTTTTACGCCTGCAAGCCCAGCCGACGGCCATGCGCTGTCTGCCTTGCCAAACAGCGTGTGAGCGCCACTGGGCATAGCAAGGCGACTCTATCCAGCAGGAGCAAAGTATGAAAAGCGATCTGGGTATCAAGCAGGACGTCAACGACGAACTGCTTTGGGAGCCTGCGGTGGATGCCGCAGCGATTGGTGTGGAGGTGGACAACGGCGTGGTGACACTGACCGGCCACGTTCGCAGCTACATGGAAAAGCTTGCTGCCGAGCATGCAGCCGAGCGTGTTGCAGGCGTGCGTGGTGTCGTGCAGAAAATCGAAGTCCGCTTGCCGGGAGCGCACACGGACGCAGACGTTGCCCAAGCAGCCCGCGCCGCGCTTGAATGGCAGGTTACCCTGCCGTCCAACCGCATCGAGGTGCTGGTCGAAAACGGCTGGGTGACGCTCTCGGGTGAGGTGGACTGGCCCTACCAGAGCGAGCAGGCTGCGCACGCGGTGGGATCGTTGCGCGGTGTGGCGGGCCTGATCAATCGGCTGCAGATCAAAGCGCGCGTGGCGCCAGCCAATGTTGCCGAGCAGATCGGTGCGGCGCTCAAGCGGCATGCCGCGCGTGAAGCCGAGCACATCCGCGTCTCTGTCGATGGGGGGACGGTCACGCTCAGCGGTCACGTCGGTTCCGCCTCTGAGCGGCGCGCGGCCAAGGGGGCGGCATGGTCTGCACCTGGCGTGACGCAAGTCATCGACCATCTCCAGATCGCGCCGTAGTGTGGACGGACATCATTCGGGGAAATCAAGCGGGGAAGCATGAACGCCGCCCCAATCCGAAAAGGGGGGGGCGGCGTTTCTTTTTGATGCGGCGGCCCAAGCGCTCAAAGCTCCGTCAGTGCCGCCTTGTCGGTCAGTTCGATGTTCTTGCCGCTGACGACGATCCAGCCTTCGCGCTGGAACCTCGACAGCGCACGGCTGACGGTCTCGAGCTGCATGCCAAGGTAGCTGCCGATTTCTTCCCGGGTCATGCGCAGCGTGAAGCTGGAAGGGGAATATCCCCGGTCCTGCATGCGCGTGGAAAGGTTCAGCAGGAAGGTGGCGACACGCGCTTCCGCACTCAGCCCGGCGAGCAGCAGCATCAGCCCCGACTCGCGCACGATCTCTTCGGCCATCAATTGGTGAAGGCGATGTTGCAGTGGGCGGATGTCCTGGCACAGGTCCTCAATGCAATGGAAGGGCATGGAGCACACGGTGCTGTCCTCCAGCGCGATCGCGTCGCATGTGTGCCGATCGGCGGCAATGCCGTCGAGGCCGAGCGTTTCGCCCGCCAATTGGAATCCGGTGACGTGATTTGCGCCGTTGGGGTGCGATACCACGGTTTTGAACGAACCGGACCGGATGGCATACAGCGCGTGGAACACGTCGCCCGCCCGAAAAAGGGCTTCGCCTTTGGCGATCTTGCGCCAGGTGTGCACCATCCGATCCAGTTGTTCGTGTTGTGACGATGGCACAGCGCCCGCGATGCAGGCCCAGTGCATCATGCAGTTGGTGCATTGACTGCTGGGGATCAGGGGGGTTGTCTGGCGGATCTGCGTTGCGTCGCGGACGAGCCTGAGCTGGGGAAGTTGGCGGGTTTCGACGGGTGAAGGGGACTCAATCGTGCGCGGAATCATGGGGGCGGCTCCGGAAGGCGTCTGTGGTCTTTGAACTACACATCCTCGGTGAGGTGGTGGGTATCCGGTCACTGCGCTCCATCAAGGCCCGGTGTCCGTACGGTCAGTATCGGAGGCGCGGCGTTTGCGCGAAATCAGGCAGCGCTGAGATGGTCGTCGGGATGTGCCATGCCGCTGTCAGGATTCCCTGACAGCGGCGGCAGGGTTTTCCGGGGGGCTTCTCCTTCACACGGCTAGTACCTCCAGCCTTGGGAATGGGCTATGTTGATTGCATCCCGACCTTTTGGTGGTGCTCGGTGGCGGAGCAAGATACTCAATCCTCGAAGGCAACGCACAGGCGGCTGCTGCAGCTGCAATCCACTTCGGCAGAACTGGTGGTGGGGGTGCTGGCCGTTTTGCTGCTGGCGGCGGCGGTTGCCCGGCTGGCGTTTGCGCTTCAGGCCGGGGATGCCCCCTTCATGTTGCTGGCCTCGGCAAGTATTTCTGCGGTCATCGCACTGGTCTTCTATTGGCTGCGGCTGCGGAAGTTGCGAGCCGCCGTCGCCCGGGATCTGACGTACCTCGAAAAGAGCGAAGCGCGGCTGGCCGGCATCATCCGGTCATCAATGGAAGCCATCATTTCGGTGGACGAAACCCAGCGCATCGTGCTGTTCAATCCCATGGCTGAAACTCTGTTCGGTTGTTCAGCGCGCCAAGCCATCGGCCGCCCACTGTCAGACTTTATTCCCGAGCGGTTTCGCGGCGCGCACGAAGCGCATGTACGGCGCTTCGGGGTGACCGGCGTATCGGAGCGCCAGATGGGTAAGCAGCGCCCGCTGTTTGCCCTGCATACCGATGGGCGTGAATTCCCGATCGAAGCGTCGATTTCACAGATCGAAGTGAACGGCGGCAAGCTCTTCACGGTGATGCTGCGCGACACCACGGAGCGTGTGCGTGCGGAAGCGGCGCTGCGGCGCTCCCAGGAAGAACTGCAGCATCTGTCGGACAGCATCCTGGCTACGCGCGAGGAGGAGCGGCACCGCATCGCCCGCGAGCTGCACGACGATCTGGGCCAACGCCTGAGCGCGCTCAAGATGGACATTTCGCTGCTGGCAGCGGATCTGCAGGCCACACGGAGCGACAAGGCGCTGATCGACCAGACCCAGGCAATGCAACACGTGATCGACGAGACGATTGTTGCCGTTCGGCAGATCTCTGCGGATCTTCGGCCGCCATTGCTCGACGAGTTGGGGCTCGTGCCGTCCCTCGAATGGATGGCCAAGAATTTTCGCCAACGCTTTGGCCTGGTCGTGACTGTGCATGCGCAAGAACTGGCGATGAACGAACGCGCTGCCATCTCGGTGTTCCGGATCGTGCAGGAGGCACTCAACAACGTCGTGCGCCACGCCGATGCCACGCGTGTTGAGATCGAGTTCTCGCAGCAGGACGACGTGCTCGAACTGTCCATTCAAGACAATGGCCATGGCTGGAGTGGGGCGCCTCCGGCGGTGGGTGAACGCAAGCCGCTGGGATTGCTTGGCATTCGCGAGCGCGCCCGGCTACTGGGCGGGCAGGCAACGATCACACACGCACCTGGTGGCGGCTTTCGCTTGAGCGTGAGCTTTCCCGCCGCTCACAAGGCCACCGAGGAGGCACCGTCATGATTCGCGTGATGATCGCCGACGATCATGCCGTGATGCGCGATGGCGTGCGTCATATCCTTGAGCGCGCGGGGGATTTTGAAGTCGCCTGCGAAGCCTCCGACGGTACACAGGTCGTGCAACTGGTGCGTGATCATCAACCGCAGGTGATCGTGCTCGATCTTTCCATGCCGGGGCGCAGCGGGCTCGAACTGCTCCGCCAACTGCATGACGATCATCCCAGGGTGCGCGTGCTGGTGCTGACCATGCACGCTGAAGAACAATACGTGGCACGCGCCTTTCGTGCGGGGGCGGCCGGCTACCTGACAAAGGAGAGCGCCGCCACCGAACTGGTTACCGCGTTGCAGAAGGTGGCGAACGGCGGCACCTACGTCAGCCCACCCATGGCGGAGAAGCTCGCGCACAGCCTGGGCGAGCCCAGTGAAGAGGCGGCCCACACGCGCCTGTCTGACCGCGAGATGGAAGTCTATCGCCGGCTGGTGCGCGGCGAGCCCTTGACCGAGATCGCCACCAGCCTGTGCGTGAGCGCCAAGACCATCAGCACCTACAAGATGCGGTTGATGGACAAGCTGCAGCTCTCCAGCGAAGCCGCCCTTGTGCGTTACGCGATACGCCATCGCCTGTTTTCCGACGACGATACGCTGTAGCTCGTTCCCTGCTGGACGCGGCCCGGCCTTGCGACACATCAATGGCCGCTGCCCCCGAATCGCTATCGTTGATGCACATGCATCGGCCGGTCGATATCACCCCGGGGCGCACCCCTGTCTGCCGTGCATGGCCAAGGGGGCCATGTGCAAGCCATTCTCAAACTCGCCTACAAGCTGCTGGTCAATGACAAGGCCAAGCTGAGCGGCTTGCTGGTCGGCATTACCTTTGCCGTGTTTCTGATGATCGAGATGACGTCGCTGTTTGCGGGCGTGCTCAATCGGTCTTCGTCTGCCGTGTACAACATCGGCGCACGGATGTGGGTCATGGACCCGGCTGTCAATACCGTGGCCAACTCGATCGGCATGCCGGATTACGTCCTTGATGCGGTACGCAGCATTCACGGTGTGAAGTTTGCCGTGCCGCTCTATTCAGGCGGCGCGCTCGTGCGCCTGAGCAGCGGCTCCTATCAGCCCGTGACCGTCGTCGGCATCGACGACACCAGCCTGTTCGGCCGCCCTCGCATGCTCAGTGGCCGTATCCAGGATCTGTACGGCGAGAACGCCTTCATCGTCATCCAGGACGCCGAGTTCGGAAAGCTGGAAAACCCGCATATCGGCACGGAATTCGAAGTCAATGACCATCGAGGGGTGATCGTCGGCATTGGCGAGGTGGCGTCCAGCGGATTGTTTGGTGTGCCCACCCTGTACACAACGTACCGCCGCGCTGTGCAATACCTGCCGAGTACGCGCTACACGATGTCGTACATCCTGATCGAGCCCAAGACCGAGGCCGACATTGCGGCGATCGAACGTGCGGTCGACCGGCTCGGTTATCGCGCCCTGACCAGGGAAGAGTTCATCGGCCGTATCTCTCACTTCTATACCTACCAGACCGGGCTTGGTACCAACATCCTGCTGATGACCGTGATCAGCTTCGTGGTGGGGTTGTCGATCTCTGGGCAGACGTTCTACACATTCATCCTGGAGAACCTGGAGCGCTTTGGCGCGCTCAAGGCCATCGGGGCCAAGGGGCGCGAACTGGTCACGATGATCGTCTTCCAGGCTACGTTCGTGGCGCTGGTGGGCTACGGGCTGGGGATCGGCCTATGCGCCGCGTCGATCGCACTGGTGCGTCTTCGCATTCCGGACTACGCAGCCATGATCACCTTCGCCAATCTGATGCTGGCGCTGGCCATGGTGATCGTGATTGCCGGCATATCGGGCTACATCGGGGTGCGCAAAGTGCTTCGCATCGAGCCCTTCGATATCTTCCGGGGTTGATTGTGGCCAACGTCGCCATTGCCGCTCAGGCCCTCGATAAATGGTTCGGCGAGGGCGAAGCGCGTACGCGCGCGCTCATGCAGGTCAGTTTCGAGGCCGGGTTCAACGAGATGCTGTTCATCGTCGGACCGTCGGGCAGCGGCAAGACCACGCTGCTGAGCGTGATATCGGGCATCCTGCGCCCGGATGGCGGCCGCGCGATGGTGGACGGGGTCGACATCTGGAGCCTGGGCGCCGACGCGCTGGCCGATTTCCGCCTGGGCAGGATCGGCTTCGTGTTTCAGGATTACCACCTGTTCCCGCGCCTCACCACGGTCGAGAACGTCGCCATCCCGCTGATCCTGCGGCATGTGGCCTGGGACACCGCGCTCGATCAGGCCATGCACTACCTCGATGTCGTCGGGCTGAAGAACCGCGCCCAGTTGCCGCCGGTCAAGCTCAGCGGCGGCGAGCAGCAGCGCGTGGCCATTGCGCGCGCCATCGTCACGCAGCCCGACATCCTGATCCTGGATGAGCCCACCGCATCGCTGGATGGCGACACCGGCCGTTCCATCATGCAGTTCGTGAAGACGGAGATCCTGAACGCGCACCGCTGTATCGTGATCGTGACGCACGACGCGCGCATCCTCGACCTGGCCAGCCGCATCCTCGACATGGAGGACGGCAAGCTGAGCCGCATTGAACACGGAGCGATGCGATGAAGATCCGATGGTTGTTTGTGCTCTCTGTGATCGGCGCGCTGGCGGGGATTGGCGCGGCGATCTACTACGCACGGCAGCGCCCGCCGTTGCCACCCGTCTTCCAGCCCGCAGCCAATCCGTACGCGACGGGCATCTACGCCAACGGCATCGTCGAAAGCGATCAGCCCAGCGGTGCCAACCTGAACCTGTATGCCGAGGTGTCGGGCACCGTCGCGCGCATCGCCGTGCAAGAAGGGCAGGCGGTCAAGCGCGGCGATGTGCTGATCCAGATCGAAGATTCCGTGCAGCGCGCCCTGACGGCACAGCAGCAGTCGCAAGCGGATGCCGTCGATGCGCAGTTGAACGCGCTGCTGGCCCAACCGCGCAGGGAAGCGCTGGAGGTCACGCGTGCACAGGTGGGTGCCGCAGATGCCGGCTTGCGCACCGTGCAGGATCAGTTGGACAAGCTTGAAGCGGCCGCCCGGCTCAATCCCAAGGCAGTCAGTCGTGATGCAATCGACAACGCTGCCAACGCGGTACGGGTGGCACACGGCAATCTCGTTGTTGCCCAGCGTCAGTACGACCTGACGCGCGCCGGCGCCTGGAGCTATGACATCCGCACGCTGCAAAAACAGCGCGATGCCTTGCAGAAGGGCGCGGCGGCGGCGGCAGCGCTGCTCGAAAAGTATGCCGTGCGGGCGCCGATAGACGGTGTTGTCATGTCCGTCAATACAGCAATTGGCGGCTATGTATCGCCACAGGGCACCTATGACGCCTACACGCGGGCCAACGTGCCACTCGTCACGATGAGCGCCGGGCAGAACAAGCTGGCCGTGCGCGTGTATGTGGATGAGATTCTGGTGCACCGCCTTCCGCCCGGCACGGTGCAGGCACGCATGTTCGTGCGCGGCACCGACGTTAGCGTGCCGCTGGAATTCGTGCGCGTGCAGCCGTACGTGTCGCCCAAGATTCAGTTGTCCGACCAGCGCGCCGAACGCGTGGATGTGCGCGTGCTGCCGTTGCTTTTCCGTTTCAAGCAGCCTGACAAGCTGGCCGTCTATCCGGGCCAACTGGTCGACGTCTACCTGCAGGGGGCGTCGTGAAAGCGGCGGCGTGGGCGATAGGCGTCGCGCTTGTGGTTCCGGGCTGCGCCGTCGGGCCGGATTTTCATGCACCGCCGGCGCCTGGCGTCGATCGCTATCTTCGTGACGGTGAAGTTGCGCAGGCCACCTCGGCAGACGGCGTTGCGCAGCGCTTCACGGCGGCAACCGTGCCGGCAGACTGGTGGCACGCTCTCGGTAGTCCCGCGCTTGATCTGGCCATGGAAGCCGCCATTACGGCCAACCCCGGCCTGCAGCAGGCGCAAGCCAACCTGCGTGCCGCGCAAGACCTGTTGCGAGCCGGCGCGGGCGTGTTCTACCCGCAGGTGGCTGGATCGGCCGATGTGTCACGTCAGGCAGCGGTGCCCGCCCGGCTCGGGCAGACCGGGGTGCCAAGCCTTTTTACGCTGTGGACACTCGGCGCATCCATCAGCTATGCGGTCGATCTCTTTGGCGGCAATCGGCGTGCCGTGGAAGCCCTGGCTGCGCAAGCGGAGGGACAAAGGTATGCGGTGGCCGCCGCCTACCTCGCCTCGACCGGCAATCTGGTGAACGCGGTGATCGCGCATGCTGCCTATCGGGCGCAGATCGACACCACGCGCAGCCTGATTGCCGTGGTGCGAGAGCAGATGGAGATTGCACACGCGCAGGTCGAAGCCGGCGTCGTGGCGCATGCCAGCGAGTTGAGCCTTGCTGCGCAATTGGCGTCGTTGGAAGCATCGCTGCCGCCGCTGGAGCAGAAGCGTGACCAGGCTGCGCATCTGCAGGCCGTCTTGACTGGCCGATTTCCTTCCGAGGCAGATGCCGTAGACGTGGCGCTCAACGGGCTGCAATTGCCGGCGGATCTGCCCAGCCTGGTGCCGTCTGAACTGGTGCGCCAGCGGCCCGACGTTCTGGCCGCACAGGCGCGCCTGCACCAGGCCAGCGCCGAGGTGGGTGTTGCAACGGCGGCGATGCTGCCCAGTCTGACCCTCAGCGCAGACTATGCCCGGATGAGCGGCCGAAGCGCTGACCTCTTTGGTGCGAAAGCCGGCACCTGGAGCGTGGGGGTGAACCTCGTGGCCCCACTGTTTGAAGGCGGCACCCTGTATTTCCGCCGTTCTGCGTCGCGGCAGGCGTTGCAGGCTGCCGATGCCGGCTATCGGCAGGTGGTGCTGGCTTCGTTTGAGCAGGTGGCCGATGTGCTGCGGGCGCTGGAACACGATGCCGTGCAGCTTGACGCACAGTTGCGCGCGCAGGCAGCGGCAAGCGCCGCACTGGATGAGATCAACGCCGACTACCGTGCCGGCGTTGCCGGCTATCTGCAGGTGCTGAGTGCCGATCAGCAATACCAGCAAGCCGTGCTGGGCACGCAGCAGGTGCGTGCACAGCGGCTGCAAGATACCGTGGCGCTGTTCCTTGCGCTGGGCGGAGGCTGGCGTGGCGCCAGCATTGAAACCCAGTGGCGGGACATGTACAGCAAGCACCCGACTGACGACGACCGTTGAGTTGCATCAAGCCCCGACGCGCGTCCTGCGCTCTAATGGTTTGCACGTCCATGTGCTTTACCCGCAATTTCCCATGCACACCGCGCCCGCGCCGTCTTTGTCTGCCGCTGTCAGGATCAGCATGCCCGCACACGCTGCCGGGGGTTGGGTGTCGGATGCGAGGGTCGCAGCTCGCCAGGCGCATGCCTGCGCACAAGGAGACTAGCAATGCGCGGGAAGCCACGCTGGCAAGCGCTGCCCAATGTGTTGTCTGCTCATGCACCAGCCGACGATCTCTCGATGTGGTCGGCGCTTGCCTCGCAAGACGTGCTGGAGCGCCTCGGTACCCAGATGCACGGCCTGACGCAGGAGGGCGCTGCGCAGCGCCTGCGCGAATATGGGCTCAACCGCGTGGCCAACGGCCATCACGAGGGTGTGCTGGTCGAGTTGGCGCGCCGGTCGGTCAATCCGTTGAATCTGCTGCTCATCTCGCTGGCGACCGTCTCGGCGGTGCTGGGCGATGTACGGGCAGCCGTGCTGATTGCGGTCATGGTGGTGCTGAGCGTCGTGCTGGGCTTTCTGCAGGAGCATCGTTCGAACCGGGCGGCGGAGGCGTTGCGTCGCATGGTGCATACAACGGCGACGGTCAAACGCGTCGCATCCGACGGCGCCGAAGCGAGCCAGGAAATCCCGATCGAGCAATTGGTGCCGGGCGATATCGTCCAGCTTTGTGCCGGTGACATGGTGCCGGCGGACCTGCGGCTGCTCGGCGCGAAGGATGTGTTTGTCAACCAGTCGGCCCTGACTGGCGAGGCCATGCCACAGGAAAAGCATGCGGAGCCTTCCGAAAGCCAGCCGGCGGCGGATTTCGAACGGCCCAACCTGTGCTTCATGGGCAGCGCCGTGGTGAGCGGCTACGCGACGGGCGTGGTCCTGACTACCGGCCACCGGACCGCCTTTGGTCATGTGGCCAACCTGATTGCCGCGCAACGCGTGCAGACCAGCTTTGACCGGGGCATTACCCGGTTTACCTGGTTGATGCTGACGCTGATCCTGGTGATGGCACCCATGGTGTTTCTCATCAATGGACTGACCAAGGGCAACTGGTTCGAGGCGCTGTTGTTTGCGGTGGCCGTGGCCGTCGGCCTGACGCCCGAGATGCTGCCGATGATCGTCACGGTCAATCTGGCCAAGGGCGCCATCGCCATGTCGCGCAAGAAGGTCATCGTCAAGCGGCTCAACGCCATCCAGAATTTCGGTGCGATGGATGTGCTGTGCACCGACAAGACCGGCACGCTCACGCAAGACCGCATCATCCTCAAGCATCACCTGGATTTGCGTGGCGAGGAATCCGACCAGGTGCTGGAATATGCGTTTCTGAACAGCTTCTACCAGTCGGGCCTGAAGAACCTGCTGGACGTGGCCGTGCTCAAGCACGTGGAGCTGGAGCTGCGCCTGGATGTGCATGCGCGTTTTCAGAAAATCGATGAACTGCCGTTTGACTTCGAGCGCCGGCGCATGTCGGTGGTGCTGGCGCAGGACGACGGCACACACGTGCTGATCTGCAAGGGGGCGGTCGAAGAAGTGCTGGCCGTCAGCGCGCGTTATGTGAGCGGTGACGAGGCTGGCCCGCTGGAGGCAAGCCATCTCGAAGCTACGCGGCAACTGGCGGAGAACCTGAACGCTGACGGTTTCCGTGTCGTCGCTGTTGCGTACAAGGAGATGCCGCCCGGGCAAAGCCGGTACGCCGTGGCGGACGAGGCGGGGTTGACATTGCTGGGCTATATCGCCTTTCTTGACCCACCACGTGATACGGCCGCGCCAGCCTTGGCCGCCTTGAAGGCCAGCGGCGTGGCAGTCAAGATCCTGACGGGGGACAACGCCATTGTTGCGCGCAAGATCTGTCGCGAGGTCGGGCTGGCCGTGGATCCGGTGGTGCTTGGCACCGAGCTGGCCGCCATGTCACCCGACCAGATGGCCGACATCGCCGAACGCGCATCGATCTTCGCCAAGGTTTCGCCCGCGCAGAAGGCGGCCATTGTCGATGCACTGCACCGCAGGGGTCATGTCGTGGGCTTCATGGGCGACGGCATCAACGATGGGCCGGCGCTCAAGGCCGCCGATGTCGGCATCTCCGTGGATAGCGCGGTCGATATTGCCAAGGAGTCCGCCGACATCATCCTGCTGGAGAAAAGCCTGGCCGTGCTGGGGGAGGGCGTGACGGAAGGGCGCAAGGTGTTTGGCAACATCGTCAAGTACATCAAGATGGGCGCCAGTTCCAACTTCGGAAACATGTTCAGCGTGCTGGGCGCCAGCCTGTTTCTGCCCTTTCTGCCGATGGCGCCGGTGCAGGTGCTGCTCAACAACCTGCTCTACGACTTCTCGCAAACCGCCATCCCGACCGACAACGTGGACGACGACTACCTCGTCAAGCCACGACGGTGGGAGATCGGCAGCATTCTGAAGTTCATGCTGTACTTGGGGCCCGTCAGTTCGCTGTTTGACTTCGCGACCTATGCGCTGCTGCTGGGTGTGTTTCACGCGTGGGCTGATCCGGCGCTCTTCCAGTCCGGGTGGTTTGTTGAATCGTTGCTCACACAGACACTCATCATCCATATCATCCGCACGGGCAAGGTGCCCTTCGTGCAAAGCCGGGCAAGTACCTCGCTGGTGTTGACCAGCATCACCATTGCCTGCGTGGGTGTCGCCATGCCGTTGACATCGGTCGGGGCATTGTTCGGCTTCGTGCCGCTGCCTGCAGCCTACTGGCCCTGCCTGGCTGCGATCGTCCTGGCCTATGGGTTGTCCGCCTACGTGATGAAAGCCTGGTATGTGCGCAGATACGGTCTGGACTGAACCCCGGCACGGCTGGGTGGCGACAGGGGACGCACCCGTGTCAGCCAGCTCGGCGTTCGGTTTGCGAAGCAGCCCCAAGCGCGGCACGCACCTCAGCGTCCTCGACCTGAGGAAAGTCGGCGTAATACATGCCGACCGCGCGGAAACCCTGCGGCGCATAGAGGCAGACGATCTCATCGGCCAGGGGGCGAATGTCTTCCAGGCTGTCCGGCGCCGCCACAGGAACCGCGCAGACGAGGCGTTGCGGATGGCGCTCCCGTATGGCGTGAAGTGCTGCCTTCATTGATGCCCCGGTTGCCAGTCCATCGTCGACCACGATCACAACACGCCCCTCGGCGTCGTACGGGCCGCGGTTCGGGGTATACAGCGCCCGGCGCCGTCGGATGACCTCCATCTGCTCGGCGCTCTCCTGTTCGAGGTAGGTCGTATCCGCGCCAATGCGCCCTGCATAGGGCGCGATGTAGGACCAGCCGCCTTCTTCCACAGAGCCGACTGCCAGTTCGGGATTGAACGGCGCGCCGAGCTTGCGCACCAGCACCACATCAAGCTGACCGCCGAGCGCGGATGCGATGAGTGCGCCCATCGGAACCGCGCCCCTTGGAATGGCCAGCACCAGCGGGTGCGTGCCCCTGTACTTTTCCAGCGCCTGCACCAGCATGCGCGCAGCATCCAATCGATCTTTGAATCGCACGGGGTCACCTCGCGTGTTGGTGGGATTGGGCGGCTGCACTCAGGTGGCGGACAAACCATGCCCGTGCGAGCTCGGCCACCTGTTCGAGCGCGCCGGCCTCTTCAAAAAGGTGCGTTGCGCGTGGCACCGTCTCCAGCGCTTTCTCACAATGCATCTGGCTCAGAGCCTGCCGGTTGAGATCGAGAACGTCCAAATCGGCGGCGCCGACGATCAGTAGGGTCGGGCAGGCCAGTCTGGCCAGCGCACGTTGGCCGGCAAGATCCGGGCGACCGCCGCGGCTGACCACCGCTTCGATCGTGCAGGCGTCGTCCAGCTCGGACGCTGCCAGGATCGCGGCTGCGGCGCCCGTGCTGGCGCCGAAATAACCGAGTCGCAAACTGCGTTCGCGGGCGACGCTGCCTACAGCGTGTGTGGCTCTCTGCAGACGACGCGCCAGGAGAGCGATGTCGAAACGGCATGATGCATGTGACGCCTCTTCGGCACTCAACAGATCGAACAGCAGCGTGCCCAGGCCGGCGGCATGGAGCTGATCGGCAACATACCGGTTGCGCGGGCTGAACCGCGAACTCCCGCTGCCATGCGCAAAGATCACCAGGCCGGTTGCATTGCCGGGGCAGTCCAGGGCGCCTTCCAGCACTGCGTCGTCCGCTACGATGTCCATGCTGAGAGAAAGCGGTTCGGAATTCATGGAGAGAACTCCTGAAATGGGATGGCAGCCGGTGGCCGGGTTACACGCTCAGCGGCGGCTGGACGCTACCGGTCGTCTCGCGTTCACGCTCGTTATGGACAAGGCGGGCGATCAGCCCCAGCTCGGTGGCCATGGCGCCGAGCACGTCGTCCAGGGACAGCACCCCAACGAGCGCACCGTCGGACGTCACGCCAACACGTCGCACGCCGGACGAAAGCATTTCCTGCAACGCATCGCTCAGGCTTGCGTCGAGCGGTACGTTGAGGATGCCCCGGCTCATCACATCGGCCACACAGGTCTGTGAGGGGCTAACGCCAACGGCGACCGCATCGAGCACCATGTCGCGATCCGTGACGACGCCAATTGCGCGGGGGCCAGACGGGGTGTTCTCCGTCACGACCAGCGCACCGACATGTTTCTGGCGCATCTGCTGTGCCGCCTCCTGAAGCGTGCAGGAGAGCGGGATATGGACTGCATTGGGCGAATAAACGTCCTGAACTCGCATGATGGGCTCCTTGGCGTATCGATCAGGCGGTCTTTTCAGCGCTTGCCGGCGTGTGGCGCGCCGGTCGGTTCTTCTTTGCCTCGGAGTCCGACGGAGCCATGAGGCTGAAACTGTCAAAGAATGCCTTCAGCGAATCGGACGATGCGGCGAACAACTGTGACGAAGAGGTTTGCGCTTCCGGCTGCTGCATTTGCTGAGTCCACTCCGTCAACCGACGCAGATAGGCGGCCTGCAGCTTGTTCGTGAACTCGACCCAAGTCTTCAAGGCCGTCGCACTGTGGCTCGATTGCATCTTCATGAAGATGCTTTGCGCGGAGGCCAGCGATGTCCAGTCATGCGTGCCGCCCAGTTCATGTTCCAATTCACGCACATCTTCCAGCGCTGCCTCGGCCATTTTCAGCCGGAGATGAGACAGGTCGATTTGCGTCTCGAGCATGAAGCTGGCGGTGCGGCTCATATCGCGCATGACGGCGCACGCCACGTTGCAGGCCATATCGGCAGGTTGTTGCATTGCGTTCTCCGGTGGGGTCTTGGCGGGTGGTGAACAGGGCCGCCGAACGAGGATTCCAACTGCAGCGTAGGCACTCTGTGTTTGAGCGCGTTGATATGGCGCAAATTGGCGGCCGCCCGTGAAACGCCATCGCTTCGTCGCTTCGTTTCAAGGCCTTTGATTGCCTGGGCCGGCCCCGGGCAAAATCACTGCCCTCTGGATTTGATGTATGGCACCACTTTGGACATTTCGCCAGGAATAACATGTGCCCGCTCGTCTGCGTTGAGCGGCTCTTGTGTGGCGATCTGGGCGTCCAGCACGTGCAGGTCTGCCTCGGATGCGTCGCGCCCGCCGCGCATGCGATTGCGGATGCGCGTACGCAGCGTGTCGACGTCGGCAACACAGTCCACGATGGCCACGGCTGTCCCCAGCCGCCTGCCCAGCGAGAAGAAACGTCGGCGCTGGTGCTCGGCCAGGAATGTGGCATCCGCAATCATTGGAAAGCCAGCGCCTGCACCGAGCTTGCAGATCGCGGCGAGACGCCGATACGTACGTTCGACTGCACGTGGCAGATAGCGATCGACTGCGCGGACATGCCAGCGGCGTTGGCGCTCGACATCAGAGCGCACACGGATCATGCCTTCCGCTTGGGCAAGCTGCGCAGCACGGGTGGACTTTCCGCTGCCTGAAAGGCCATGCATGAGGAGAATGCAGGCGTTGTTTCGGCAGAGCAGATGCCGAGACAGGGCGAGCATGCGGCTCGCCTCGCCGCGGAGGCTGGCAGCCTCATCGGGGGCTCCGCCCAACTGATGGGCGCGTTCGAGCAATACGCGAGCCCGCACGAGCGCGCGCATCGCTGCATAGAAGGGCAGGACTGCCAACCCGCCATAGTCGCCACATCGTTCGAGATAACGGTTGATGAGTCGATACGCCAGCCCGTCCAGACCTGCGGCGAGCAGGTCCATGAACAGAAAAGCGGTGTCGTACATGGTGTCGATCCACCGCAGTGACGGTGAGAATTCCAGACAGTCGAACGGGGTCGGCTGGCCATCGATCAACACGATGTTGCCCAGGTGCAGATCGCCATGGCATTCGCGGATGTGGCGGCTGCGCCGGCGTGAAGCGAATGTCTCTTCGAGGCGAACTGTGTGCTGACGAAGCAGCGATACCGTGGTCGCCGCATCCAGCGGTGCATGCCCCAAGGCAATGACTCCGGCAGCGCAGTCCTCGAACGTGCGCCGAATGCCTGAGGGCGTTCCATCGTCTGAACTCGCGCTGGCGACCGGCGCGGTTGCGTGGAAGTCGGCGATCAGGTCGGCCAGCGCGTCGATTTCTTTCGGGCGAAGTCGCCCGTCACGAGCCAACGCAATCAGTACGTCCTGCTGGGCAAACCGGCGCATGCAAACTGCGTACTCACCGGGCGTGCCCTGCCCATTGACGCGGATGGCCCCCGTGGCCGGATCGTTCGAAATCGGCACGACGCCAAGGTATAGCGCAGGGGCGAGGCGGCGGTTGAGGCGGCATTCCTCCTCGCAATCGATTTGCCGCGCAAGGAGCGTCGAAAAATCGACGAAGTCCAACTTGACCGGCTTGCGTACCTTGTACGCAAACTCGCCAGCCAGGAAGACCCACGACAGATGCGTTTCGATCATCTGCAGATCGGCCGCCGGGTGTGGATACGCTGCCGCATCGAGCATGCGACTGACCAAGGCTTCTGCTGACTGCGTGCACGGATTGGTGGCGGCTTGTTCGGCCATACGCGGGTTTCATCTCCTGACACTGAAGATCAATATCGCGCGCTTGACGCCATGCGCCCTGACGTAGATCAACGTCCGCACAGGGCGGTTGCCTAGCATGGAGTCATCGTCTTCCTTGGTGATTCCCATGAAAGCACTTGTCTACGAGGGGCCCGGCAAGATCACCCTGGCCGACAAGCCGAAACCGGCGTTGCAGGCACCCGGCGACGCCGTGGTGCGCGTCACGTTGACCACCATCTGCGGCACCGATCTGCACATCATCAAGGGCGACGTCCCGACCTGCGAGCCGGGGCGCACGCTGGGCCACGAAGGCGTGGGCGTGGTGGAATCGGTCGGCGCGGCCGTGACATCGCTACAGCGGGGTGATCACGTGCTGATCTCGTGCATTTCGTCTTGCGGAAAATGTGCGAATTGCCGGCGTGGCATGTACTCGCATTGCGAAACGGGCGGCTGGATCCTGGGACATCGCATCGACGGCGTGCAGGCCGAGTACGTCCGCATTCCGCATGCGGAGACCAGCCTCTACAAACTGCCGCCGGGCGTCGATGAAGAGGCGCTGGTCATGCTGTCGGACATCTTTCCGACCGGGTTCGAATGCGGTGTGCTCAATGGCCGCGTTCAGCCGGGCAATAGCGTGGCGATTGTCGGCGCAGGCCCCATCGGGCTGGCCTCGCTGCTGACGGCGCAGTTCTACTCGCCGGCGCAGATCATCATGATCGACACGAACGCGGCACGGCTGGAAGTGGCCGGCCGGCTGGGCGCAACGGCGTGTATCGACGTCTCCCGTGAAGACGCCGCTGCCGCCGTGAAGCGGCTCACGGATGGCGTGGGCGTCGATTGTGCGATCGAGGCGGTGGGCGTGCCCGCGACGTTCGAGCTCTGCCAGCAACTGGTTGCGCCGGGCGGGGTGATCGCGAACATCGGCGTGCATGGCGTCAAGGCAGACCTGCATCTGGAAACCTTGTGGAGCCAGAACATCGCCATCACCACGAGGTTGGTGGATACCGTCAGCACGCCGATGCTTCTGAAGACGGTACGCGCCGGGAAGCTGCTACCCGGGCAGCTCATTACGCACCGGTTCAGGCTCGATGACATCCTCACCGCCTACGACACGTTCCGCAACGCAGCAAGAACGCAGGCGCTCAAGGTGATCATCTCCGCATAGGCGGCGACACATGTCCGATGGATTTTCTGTTTTGTGAGGTGGATGCCATGAGCGAGGCGATGCTCCTGTCTTACGACCCTGTGCAACATCTACTGCCACAGCCGACTTCCCACGCTGCGCCGGCAACCATTGCGCTGGCGTCGCCGCTATTGAATGGCGGCAATACGTTGACTGCAGCGCTGACGAGGCGCAAGAGCGTGCGGGAGTTCGCGCCCACGCCGCTGTCACTACAGCAGCTCAGCGAATTGCTGTGGGCGGCGAATGGCATCAACCGGCCGGAAACAGGCGGGCGCACCGCGCCTTCAGCGCACGGCCTGAACGAGATCGACATCTACGTCGCCCTGCCGGAAGGCGTCTACCAATACGAGCCGGTGGCGCACCGGTTGCGGCTCAAGCACGCCGTCGACGCGCGCAACCTCACCGGATATCAGGATTTTGTCGGCAAGGCGCCGCTCGACCTGGTGTACGTGGTGAACCATGCACGTGCAGACCAGATGCCGGAAGCCGTGCGCGAGACCTTTGCCGGTGTCGCGGCGGGAGCAATCTCGCAGAACGTGTCGCTTTACTGTGCCTCGGCCAAGCTGGGTTGTGTGGTACGTGGCTGGCTCAATCATCGCCTTCTGGCAGAAGCCTTGTCGCTCAATGAAGACGAAGTGCCGGTGCTGGCGCAGACGGTCGGCCACCCGGCCGCCGAGCGATGAGGTATGAGATGAGCCACGCATGTCGTCTTTTGCCACGCGGCTTTTTCGCGGCGTTGGCTTTGGCTGCCAGCGCACACGCTAGTGCAGTCGGTCCCGATGCTGCGGCTCCAGAGGTGCGCTTCCAGCACGAGATCGCCTATGTGTCAGGAGGCGTTGGGAGCGACGAGCGCGATGCCATGCGTGCGATGGCACGCCGCTTCAACGTACGGCTGAACGTGGTGTCGGCCAGTACCGGCGAGGCGTTGTCGGATGTGGATGTGTCTGTTGCGGATGATCGCGGCAAGCTCCGTTTGCGCGTGCGCACGGAGGGGCCGCTGTTGTATATGCGCTTGCCTCGCGGGCACTATCAGATCACGGTCGCGTATCGCGGTGCGATGCAGACCGTGAACGTGAGTGCAGGCGCGCAGCCGGTTGATGCGGTCGTGCGGTTGCGCACCGAACCTGGGCCAGACGAGTGGCTCCTGTGCCAGCGCGGATGCCCGCGCGCAGGCGCACGCCCGACTGCGCGATGAGGCCATCATGACAACACATCGCATTGCGCTCATTACCGGTGGCATGGGCGGTCTGGGCGAAGCCATTGCCATCCGTCTGCATGCGCAAGGGCATCGGGTTGTGGTCACCCATTCGTTGGGCAATACACATGTGACTGCATGGATCGCGGAACAGCATGCCCAGGGGCGTCTGTTCCAGACGTTCGCGGTGGATGTTGCCGACTACGACGCTTGCCAGCGATGCGCGTCCGACGTGCTTGCGACCGTCGGCCCGGTCGATATTCTGGTCAACAACGCCGGCATCACGCAAGACATGACCTTCAAGCGCATGACGCTGGACGCCTGGCGGAACGTGCTGGCCACCGATCTCGACTCCGTCTTCAACATGACCAAGCCGCTGTACGAAGGCATGATCGAGCGCGGTTGGGGCCGCATCATCAACATCTCGTCGGTCAACGGATCGCGGGGCGCGTTCGGGCAGACGAACTACGCGGCGGCCAAGGCCGGCATACACGGGTTCACCAAGGCGCTGGCCCTCGAGTGCGCCGCAAAGGGCGTGACCGTCAACACAATCTCGCCCGGCTATCTCGCCACGCGAATGACGCGCGATATTCCCAGCGACATCATGCAAGAGCGGATTCTTCCGCAGATTCCCGTAGGCCGCCTCGGCCGGCCAGAAGAAGTGGCTGCCTTGGTCGCCTTCCTGTGCGGCGAGGACGCTGCCTACGTTACCGGCGCCAATCTGGCCGTGAATGGTGGCTTGCACATGCAATAGCGCGTGTGCATGCCCACGACGCCTCAAGACTGTGACGAGCGTTTGCTACCGGCTTCCAAGAGCATTCGTTCCACGTGCGAGAAAGCCTCGTGAAGTGCGACGTATGGGTCCTCGTTGGAGGTGTTGCTCGAAACATGCGTCTGATGCGGTGTGAACACGTGGACGTTGACGTCGAAAGGCTTGCCCTGGTGCTGGTGCTTGGCACCCACGGCAAGGCTGACGCGGCACCGCATCAGATCGGCACGAATGCGCTTCAAGCGGTCTGCATGCTTGATAACCGCTTCTTCGACGGCCTTGGAATGCGGAATTCCCTGGAAAGAAATATCGACTGGGACGCTCATGGTTTGGCTCCGATTGGTCTGGTTACTGATGTGGAAAATCATGTGTTCATTCTTGACCGCACGATTTCCGGCACCTTGACTCGGATCAACCCGATGGGCACGGCGTACGACATGTTGCGCTGCAGATACAGACTGTCCGAGGTGGTGTGCGCATGTGGTCGTCACATGGTCCGCTTCAACAACGGAAGCAGCGTGTGGAGCGCGTGCGCATTGAGCACGTCTGCCTGCCCCAGCCACGCCCGGCGGGCCTGTGTGACACCAAGCGGCAGGTTCAGCAGATCGGCCGGGCTGTGCGCGTCCGACGCAATGCTCACGAGCACGCCCTCCGCCTTTGCCAGGCGGCATCCAATGTCGGCTAGGTCGAGGCGCGCGGGCTGCGCGTTGGCCTCCACGTAGCAGCCGCGCTGGGCAATGGCGGTCAGCACCCGCGTGAGATCCACGTTGCAGGCGTTGCGCTCGCCGATCAGGCGGCCCAGCGGATGGGCGAGGATGCTGAAGTGCGGATGATCGAGCGCGCGCAGAATGCGCGATGTCTGTTGATCAGCCGACAGGTTGAAGTGGCTGTGGATGGCGCCCACCACAAGGTCCAGGCGGCCCAGCACCGAATCGGGCAGGTCCAGTGACCCGTCCTCCAGAATGTCGACTTCAACCCCCTTGAGCAGCACGGGCCAACCCTTGTGTTCGGCATTGAAACGGTCGATGTCGTCGGCTTGTGCGGCCAGGCGCTCTGCGGTGAGCCCGTGCGTCACGGCAATGCGCGGCGAATGGTCGGTCACCGCCAGGTATTGATAGCCCAGCAGGCGCGCCTGTGCTGCCATGGCTTCAAGGCTGGCGGTGCCATCGCTGGCGGATGTGTGGACATGAAGATCCCCCTTGATGTCGCCCTGCTCAACAAGGGATGGCAGTCGGCCCGACTGCGCGGCTGCGATCTCCCCGTGGTCTTCGCGCAGTTCGGGGCAGATCCAGGGCAACCCGACGGCGCGGTAGACCGATGCCTCCGTCTGGCCGGCAATGCGCTCCTTTCCTCGGAAGACGCCGTACTCGTTGATCTTCAGACCCTGGGCCTGCGCAAGCTTGCGCAGTGCGATGTTATGAGGCTTCGAGCCGGTGAAATACACCAGCGCCGCGCCGAAAGCATCGGGCCGCACCACCCGCAAGTCCACCTGCATGCCATTTTTCAGGACGACGCTGGCGCGGGTGGGGCCTGCTGAAATTCGGGTGGCAACCTCGTTGTAGTGCACGAGATGCTCCACGATCTGGGCGCGTTTTCTTCCCGTGATGAGCAGATCAAGGTCCCCCACGGTGTCTCGCCCTCTGCGGTAGCTGCCGGCAACGACGAGTTGGTCGACCAGCCCGCTTGCCAGCAGGTAATGCGTCAATGCATCGGCACACGGCTTGGCGATTGCCAGACCGTAACGGCGATCGCGCGTCAGGCGTGCGTTGAGGGCTTCGAGCAAACGCTGTTCGCTTCGGGCGCCAAAGCCATGCAGTTCGCGAATGCGGTGAGCGGCCGCGGCCCGGGCCAACTCATCCAGGGATGTGATGCCCAGTTCGTGCTGCAACGCGCGTGCCCGCCTTGGACCAAGGCCAGGCAACTGGAGCAGTTGCAGCACGTACGCTGGAACCTCGGTACGCACGCGCGTGAGCATGGCGCAGCTTCCCGTTTCGACGATCTCGCGCATCTTTGCCGCGAGGTCGACTCCCACGCCCGGCAAGGCGGTCAAATCGGCGCCGCGTGCCAGCATGGCGTCAACGCCTTCGGTCAGGCCTTCGACCATGCGTGCGGCATTGCGGTAAGCACGCACCCGAAACGGGTTGGCCTCTTCAATCTCCAGCAGATTAGCGATTTCGTTGAAGATCGCGGCGATGGCCTGGTTCGCGGGGTATTGATAGGAAGCGGCCAAAGGCATGGGTCATCCTCTTGCGTGCACGTAGCTCCATCGTTTCATCTGGCCATGCCGGGGCCTTGCGGCACATCAAACGGAACGCGTTGCATTGCAGGATCACGACACACATTCGAACCGCCTTGCGCGAGATCAACCCTGCCAACGCGCGCAGCCGTATCGTGGGCAGAGATCAGGGGTGCCTTCATGATCAAGCTGCTCATCCTCATCAACGTGGCGGCGTTCGTTGCAGAAGTCTTTGCGGGGGACGCGTTGCTACGAACCTTTGCGCTCTGGCCACTCGGCGTATCTGGCGGCGGCGTTGGGGGAGGATTCCTGCCGTGGCAGCCGCTGACATACGCCTTCCTGCACGCAAATGGCGCGCATCTGGCGTTCAACATGTTCGGCCTCTACCTGTTCGGGCGCGACGTCGAACGTACCGTGGGTGCGCCTCGGACTTGGCAGCTCTATCTGTCCAGTATCTTGAGTGCAGCCTTCGCGCAACTCGCTTTTACGGCCTTGAGCATTCTTCCGGCGGGGCCGGTCATTGGCGCGTCCGGGGGCGTATTCGGACTGCTTCTCGCGTATGCCGTCCTGTTTCCCAATCGCATCATCGTTCCGTTGATCCCGCCCATCCCGATGCCGGCGTGGGTGTTCGCGACGCTCTATGCGATTGTGGAGCTGACCCTCGGCGTGAGCGGCACCGAAGTCAATGTTGCGCACTTTGCGCATCTGGGCGGCATGGCGGGCAGCGGGGTGCTGCTTTGGCACTGGCTGCACGGCACCCCACGCGAGTCATAGGCGGTGCGGGGTAAGCGATGCGCACCCTCCATCCTTATTCGGAGCCACGGCTGTGAACACCTGGGTCTTCTCGTTGTGCTGGGCGATTCTGGTGTTTGCGTGCCCTGGAGCCAACGCAGACATGCCTGCCCTGGAACCGCACGTGGTGGTGCTCGTCTATCACCGCTTTGCACCGACGGTGGATAGCACCATGACGGTTCGGATGCAGACATTCGAGGCGCATTTACAGGCGATCGAGGCGGCGGGTTATCGCATCGTTCCGCTCGCAGACATCGTGCGCTGGCACGACGGCGAGCAAGGTGCACTGCCCGCAAAGGCGGTTGCCATTACGGTGGATGACGGCCATCGGTCTGTGTACGAGACGTTGTGGCCCGCGCTGCGCGGTCGGGGCATTCCCGTGACGCTATTTGTGTACCCGTCTGCCATCTCGAATGCTCCATACGCGATGACCTGGCCCCAGTTGCGAGCGTTGGCCCGCACCGGACAGTTTGGCGTGCAATCCCATACGTACTGGCATCCGGACTTCCGCGTGGAGCGGATGCACCGGAGCGCCGATGATTTCATCAAGTTCGCCCGCGATCAGTTGCGCCGCGCGAAGGAGCGCATCGAAACAGAGACCGGAGCCCCGGTGCACGCACTGGCATGGCCCTTCGGCATCCACGATCCCGAGCTGGAGCGCCTCGCACGGGAGGAGGGCTATACCGCGGCCTTCACGCTGGACGCGCAACCGCTGCGGGCGAGTCAACCTGCCATGGCGTTGCCCCGATACCTGATCACCGATGGCTGTGGTGCGCGATGCATGGCGAACATTCTCAATGCAGCCGGGGGTGGTAATCATGAGTAGCCGCGCACACCTCTGGCTTGTAGCGGCCTTGCTCTCTTGGGTGCAGTTTGCCGGCGCTGCCGAGGTCAGGGTGATAGACGCACAGACCCGCGTTCCTGTAGAGGGCGCAATCACATTCGTTCAGGGCGAAAGCGGAAAGACCGATGCTGCCGGTCTGATTAGCATTCCGGCATCGGCAGTGGAAGCACGGGCGACGGTCAGCGTCCGCGCCCCCGGCTATGCACGTGCCGAGCTGATGCTGGGCGGCCCGCTACCCGCAGTCGAGATACCGCTCAAGCAGATCAAGCCCCGGGCGGTCTACCTGTCGGTACAGGGCGTATCCAACCGTTCCTTGCGCGATGCCGCCGTCGCACTCCAGGGGCAGACGGCCATCAATGCGCTGGTGATCGACATGAAGGGCGACCGGGGCGACACACCTTACCCGAGTGCGGCTCGTGTGGCGGTGGGCGCAGTCCCCGAACAAAAAGACCGGGTGGCCCGCATCAACCAGTTCGCCGCCGTGATTCGGCAACTCCACTTGCGTGGGCTGTATCTGATTGCGCGCATCGTCGTGTTCAAGGACGACCGCTTGGCTCGAGCGCACCCCGAATGGGCGGTGCGTGATCGTGATGGAGAGGTCTGGCGCGATCGCGAAGACCAACAATGGATCGACCCCAGTGTCGAAGCCGCGTGGGCCAGTACGCTTGACGTGGCGGAAGAGGCAGCAAGACTGGGGTTCGATGAAATCCAGTTCGACTATCTGCGCTTTCCGGACGCCAATGGCTTGCAGTTTCATCAGGCCAATACGCAAGCACATCGGGTTGCGGCCATCACGGGGTTCCTTGCGCGGGCGAGAGAACGGCTGCGGGCGTACAACATTTACCTGGCGGCGGATATTTTCGGCTACGTCTGCTGGAACACCGACGACACGGCGATTGGCCAGCAGATCAACACGCTGGGCGCCGTGGTCGATTACATCTCGCCCATGCTGTACCCCTCCGGCTTCACATGGGGCCTGCCGGGCACCAGAAAGCCGACTGAGCAGCCCGGCGAGATCGTCTCGCGTTCGCTGGCTGAAGCGAAGCGCCGCACAGGTTTGCCGGGAGAGCGGTTCCGGCCTTGGCTGCAAGCGTTCCGGGACTATGCCTTTGATCATCGCGAGTTCAACGCCGAGATGATTCGCGCCCAGGTCGACGCTGCCGATGCGGAAGGCACCAACGGGTGGATGCTATGGAACGCGCGCAATCGTTACGATCCAGCCAACTTGCCGCGATAGTCGCGGTAGTGACAGCGGCGCTGTTGGCCTGCATGCAGAGTGGGCAGGCCGCGCCCATTGCCAACGACCCTGGGCCGCTGGGTGCGCCAGTGCCCATGCACGAGCTGGAAGCCGTAGTTGCTGCGCAGATTGCCGATGCCAATGTGGCCGGAGCTGTCGTCGCGATCGGTGAAGCCAATGCGGTGCGCGAACGTGTTGCGCTGGGTCAGCGATCCACCGGTCCCGCCGAGCCGATGACCGAAGACACGATCTTCGATCTCGCATCGCTCACCAAGGCAGTGGCCACGGCCACGGCGGTACTGCAACTGGCAGAGCGCGGACGTTTGGAACTGGACGCACCGGCCAGCCGTTACTGGCCGGCCTTCGGCGACGCAGGGAAGGCAGGCATCACCCTACGGCAATTGCTCAATCACACGTCTGGACTTCCTTCGGGCCTGGCTGCCCGATCGGAACTCCGCAGCCACGCCACGGTGCTTCACGCCATCGAAATCATGCCCCCGATAGGGGAGCCGGGGCGCAATGTCATCTACAGCGATCTCAACTATGTCGCCTTGGGCGAGCTTGTCCAGCGTGTCAGCGGGATGGGACTGGACGCATGGTGCGCGCAGCATATCTTTCGACCGCTTGGCATGCGCGACACCGCGTTCCGTCCGAGCCACAGGGCGATTGCCCGTATCGCGCCGACCATCGTGCGCAACGGACGATGGCTTCGCGGCAACGTGCATGATCCGACCGCCGCCGCACTGGGGGGTGTCTCCGGCAATGCGGGCTTGTTCTCCACGGCGGATGACCTCGCGCTGTTCGCCAGGATGCTTCTCAACGGGGGCAGCCTGGGGGGCCACCAAATCTTGCAACCGGACAGCGTTGCCCTGCTGTTGACGCCCGACGGTTCGACTGCCGTGGAGGCGACGCGCACGTTGGGTTGGGAAGTGCAGGCGCCGTTGATCCCCAACCGCTATCGCGCACCGCGCGCGGGGCTCGTTCAGCATCTGGGCTACACCGGAACCGGCTTATGGATCGACTTGGTCACGCGCCGGTTTGTCATTGTGCTCACGAGCCGCCTGTATCCGGACGAGCGGGGTAACGCCATGCCGTTGCGTGAAGCCGTCCTGAATCTGGTATCGAGCACTGCGCCGCTGCTCTCTGGTCAGCAGATCGCCACGCGTGCCCCGACCATGGCCGACGCCGTGATCGGCGCGGAACGGCGCTTGCCCATGGCGGTGGGGCCCGTTCGAACAGGCATCGATGTGCTGGAGGCAAGCGGCTTCGCACCGCTGGTCGGGAAGCGGGTCGGCCTGGTTACCAACCACAGTGGCTTCGATGCGCAGGGGCGGCGCACCATCGATGTACTCAGTCAGGCACCCGGTGTGCGGTTGAACGCGATCTTCGCACCGGAGCACGGTATCGGCACCGATCTCGACGCGCGCTTCGGTGACACGATCGACCCACGCTCCAACTTGGTCGTCCATAGCCTCTATGGCAACAGCAAAGCCATACCGCGCAGCGCGCTGGCCGATCTGGACGCTCTGGTGTTTGACCTCCAGGACGCCGGCGTGCGGTTCTTTACCTACCTTGCCACTCTGGGGGCGACGCTGGAAGCTGCTGCGAAGGCCCATATCCCAGTGCTGGTGCTGGACCGTCCCAACCCGCTCGGCGGTGATCTGGTTGGTGGGCCGGTATCCGATACGGCGGACCGCTCATTGACGAACTACGTGCCGCTGCCGCTTCTGCACGGCATGACGATCGGCGAGCTTGCCAGGTTGCTGAATGGCGAACTGCACATCGGCGCGGCGCTGCATGTGGTGGCCATGGAGCAGTACGACCGCGCAATGCGCTTTGCCGACACCGGGCTGGGTTGGGTTCCGCCATCGCCGAACCTGCGCGATCTTTCTGCCCTGGAGCGATATCCGGATGTGGGGTTGGTCGAGGGCGCACGTGTGAGCGTAGGCAGAGGCACGACGGCGCCGTTTGGCATGGTAGGAGCGCCATGGATGGACGGCGCGGCGCTCGCGCGAGAACTCAATGCGCTGGACACGGGCGCCATCTATACACCCGTCCATTTCGTTCCTGCGGAAGGGCCGTACCATGGCCGCTCGTGCTCGGGTGTGGCGATCCAGCGGGTGTCAGCTCTGACCCGCCCGGGCCGCATCGGTTTAGCGCTCGCCCGCGTACTGTCGCAACGCTATCCGGAGCAGTTCAAGCTGGAGGCGATCCGTACGTCTGTCGGGTCGGAGACGGTCTGGGCGATGCTGCGTGACGGCATTGCGCTGGATGCAATCGAGCGCGCCTACACCGCACAGGCCGATGTCTTTCTTTCCCAGCGCGCGGCATATCTGCTGTATTGACGATGCCAGCTACGCGCCCAGATGGAGCCTGACAAGGCAACACCCGATGCGGCTACTTCGTCTGATTGCCGCCATCCGAATGTGGGTCGCGTTTGCCCTTTGCGCCTTCCGTGTATGGATCGAACTTGCCGCGTCTCGATCCTTCTGTGTACGGGTCACGCTTGGCTTGCTTGGCGCCATCGGTATAGGCATCACGTTTGCCCTTTGCGCCTTCTGTGTACGGATCGAACTTGCCGCGTCTTGAGCCCTCTGTGTATGGATCGGGCTTGGCTTGCTTTGCGCCCTCCGTGTAGGGATCCACCTTGCTGGCTTTTTCTCCGTCGCCGTTCTGTGCCGTATCGGGCTGACTCTGCGCGTACACCGACGCAGAGGCTGCTGCGACGACGAGCAGAGTCATCATGAGTTTCCTGTGCATTTTGAGCTCCTGCAAACAAGTCAAGTCCAACCGTTGGATCAAGACCTTTTCCATTCGGCACGTCCATGTCCGATGGCTATTTCAAGAATAGGTAGCTATCAGAGACCCTCGTTGAGAAAAATCAAGCTGCTCTCTCTCGTCTGTGCCTGTATGGCACAGGGCACATGGAAATTGTCTTTGGGCGGGCGTATTTCCATTCACAGCCACAAGCCGTCAGGCGCCTGGCGCACTCCTGGACTTCGCCTGCGGTTGCGACGAAGGTCGGGCTTGCGTAGCCGATGCAGCGATCGCGTTGAAGGTGTTGACCAAGGTCTGCCAGGAGTCAAGAGACGCGATCAACAGTTGTGCAGGAGATGCAGCCGTTCCGGGACGATGTTGGAACTGGTCGTTCCACTCTGTCGCCTGGCGCAGATATGACCGCTGCGCTTCATTGAGAAGGTCGGCCCACTGGCGAACAGTGCTCGCACTTTGGTTGGCCTGCAGCTTCATGTACGCGCTCTGCGCCGAGGCCAGTGCGGTCCAGTCTTTGACTGCATCCAACTGGCCCTCCAACTGGGACAGGTTATCCAATGCGGTTTCTGCCATCTTGACGCGAAGGCGCGCGAGCTGAAGCTCGCTATCCACGAAGAACTCCGCAGCGCGGCTGGCATCGCGCATGGTGGCGCAGGCGAGGGTGCAGACGGCATCAGTAGGCTGTTGCATCACGATCTCCGGTTGATATGACTGGAGATTAGGCACTTCGGTATTGCCGGATTTGACCTGACGCAAGTCTCCAGATCGGCTTGTCGGGCGCTCCTGAGGGGTCGGTTTTCTTGGGGCGGTTAGCTGCCTGAGCCAAAGACGTTACGGCGGGGGCGATGCGTTCGGGCGTGATGTCGATCAACGCTCTCAGGGCGGTGTTGCCTAGCATGGAGTCATCCGCGCAAAGGGAGCACGTCGATGCGGGCAGGGCCTCTGAACCGTCCAGGCGGACCATCACCTCTGAGTACCGCTGTACTTGCAGATCGCTATCTTGCGCCCGGCGAAACGACGTGCAATGACGTATTCAAGCGGGTTGCCCATGCGCTTGCCGCTGCAGAGCAGCCAGACCAGCGCGCACATTTCACGCGCTTGTTCTACGCCAATCTGCTGCAAGGCGCCATTGGAGCGGGGCGCATCATGGCGAACGCGGGAAGTGCGAATCACGGGACGATGGTCAACTGCTTCGTGCATCCTATCGGCGCTAGCGAGCAATCCGTCGCAGACGCTTCCGATGTCGAACGCGCTTTGCATGCAGCACAGCGCACCTTGCAGATGGGTGGCGGGGTCGGCTACGACTTCTCGGTCATCGCCCCTGCTGATGCCGAGCAGGCAACGTCGTACAGCGGAACTGGAAGCGTCTGTGCCGTCCTCGACTCATTTGATCGGGTATGCACAACACAAGCGCTCGTCAACACGCGAGGTGGGGCGCAGATGGCCGTTCTGCGCTGTGACCACCCCGACCTGGCCGCTTTCATCACTGCCAAGCGCGGGCGCAAGCGCTGGGCAACGTTCAACCTATCGGTTGCCGTTACCGACGCGTTCATGCAAGCGGTTGCCGATGACGGTCTCTGGTGCCTGCAGCATCGAGCCGTGCCCAATGCACAACGGCTGGCGACAGGCGCCCACGCGCTGTCTAACGGCAAGTGGTGCTACGCAGTCGTTCCCGCACGGCAGCTTTGGAACATGATCGCGGAAGCCGCGCATCACAGTGCAGAGCCGGGTCTGCTGTTCATCGATACGATCAACGCTGCCAATGACCTTGCCGAGATCGAGACGATTGCCGCAACCAATCCTTGTGGAGAACAACCATTGCCGCCCTGGGGCAGCTGTGTACTGGGGCCGATTGATGTATCCAGGTGGGTGCAGTGGCCGTTTGGAATGGGCGGTCAACCACTGTTCGATTTCGTCGGCCTGAGCCAGGCGGTGCGTGTTCAAGTCAGAATGCTCGACAACGCGATCGAGATCACACGCTGGCCGTTGCCTGAGCATATGCACGAGGCCCAGGCCAAACGCAGGATCGGCGTAGGCGTGACCGGCCTTGCCGATGCTCTCACAATGATGTGCCTGCCTTACGACGCTCCGGCAGCACGATGCTTCGCCGCTCAGATCGGGCGATGCTTGCGTGATAACGCCTACGCAGCTTCGGCCGCATTGGCATGCGAGCGCGGGCCGTATCCGCTGTTCAGTCCGGAACGCAGTCTTGCTTCCGGACATTTCAGCGCCGCATTGCCCAAGGCCGTGTGCGAAGCTGTCGCAAAGCACGGACTGCGCAATAGCCACCTCCTCTCCCTGGCACCAACGGGTAGCGTAAGCCTGGCGTTTGGAGATAACTGCTCCAGTGGTATCGAACCTGCGTTCGATTGGGTGTATCAGCGTCGCGTGCGTATCCAACATCGCGCGCCGCAGCTTTACCGTATTGAGAACCGCGCCTACAGGCTTTTCCGGGCGCTGTACGGACAGCGTGCAGCGTTGCCCGGCTACTTTGTCACCGCAAGGCAGATTGATGGGCTCGACCACTTGCGCATGGTGGCGACGCTGCAACCGTTTGTTGATGCATCCATTTCAAAGACGGTCCTTCTTCCCTGCAGCGCGTCGTGCGCACAGGTTGCGGCACTGCTCTTTCACGCATGGCAGTTGCGACTCAAAGGCATCACGATCTTCAGGCCGGACACCGGTCCGGACGACGTGCTCTCCGAGCTGCCCCCGTTGAACGGTCGCCCCACGTGCTTCTGTTGAGCAACCCAGCCAGCGCCTAATCCAGATCCAGCTCTGGATGGTCCGACAGAACGTCGGCCCGTGAGCGGCACGCACGCAGCGGATCGTCCGGCCCGATCCATGCCGCGCGCACATTGGCGCAGACATCACGAAAGCGGGCGGTGGGGATGCCCATGCGATTGGCCGCCGTGGCCCAGTGTGTGAAGACTTTCGAATGCACAGCCAGATACTTCTGGCGAGTGTCTGGATCTCGCGGAAACATGCCATCCGCAGTGGAGAAGTCGGGGCACCTGAGGTAGAGGTTGAACCAGAAGAGCGCAGCGTACGCCCGGAGAATCTCCTCCACCGACTCTGGGCACGTCGTATCGAAGGCAATCTGCGGGCAGGGGCAATCGGTCGCACAGAAAAATGTCGTACGCATGTTTGCGCGCTCCCGGTTATCCGACGTGTTGACTGTGTTGGGCGGCGGGATACGTTCTCAGTGGATTGGTGAGGGCTTCCACCGTAACCGTCATGTCCAGGCCGCCGACGCCAGGCAAGCGGAGCAGGGCCCTCTTCAGAGACTTCAGCGGGCTGGCATTGCCGACGTGGCCCGCCATGCGGATGCGACCGTGCTCCGCGCTGACATGGATTTCGCTCGCCAGCGTCGGGGCAAACCAATCGGTTGCCGTCTTTGCCAGCACGGCAAGCGCCGGATCGGGGAGCAGACTGGAATTGGCTACCGGAAGAAATGCCGTCGCCAACGCGTCTTCGTTCATGGGCTCAAGGGGTGCCGCTTTCGCGAACTGAGGAGGGACGAATGCTTGAGCGATCATGGCGAACTCGGTGTGTCGAAGCGTCTTGCTACCACTGTAGTAGACGGCTCGGAAGCGCATTTGATCGTGAGCAAAGCTGGAGCCATCGCCAGAAGCCTTCGAAAGGCTCCGGATTGTCTTTGCTATGCGTATCCGGCGTTGAACATGGCCGAGTTTGAAGTTTCATCCGACCGGTCAACGTAGCCTTCCCGCACATCGGCGATCATGCAATCCGTGGTCAACAACAGGGCGGCAATCGACACGGCGTTCTGCAATGCGGTGCGCACCACCTTGACAGGGTCGACTACGCCCAACTCCAGCATGTCGCCATAACGATCGGACGCAGCGTCGTAGCCGTGCGATCCCTCACCGGAGAGCACCTGGTGAACGACTGCCTGTGCATCGGCTCCTGCGTTGGCTGCGATCTGGAGCATCGGCGCGGCCAGGGCGGTGTGCACGATATGGGCACCCGCTTGTTGCTCGGCATTGGGCGCGGTCCATGCATCGATGGCGGAACGCGCTCGGAGTAGAGCAACGCCACCGCCCGCCACGATGCCTTCCTCAACGGCGGCACGCGTGGCGTGAAGGGCATCCTGGAAGCGGTTCTTGCGCTCGTGCAACGCAGCCTCGGTTGCCGCGCCCACCTTGATGACGGCAACGCCACCGCTCAGGCGTGCAAGCCGTCGCTGAAGCTGCTCGCGGTCGTAGTCCGTCTTTGCCTCGTTGAGCTGTGCCCGCAATTGGGCAACGCGCTGCTCCACTGCGGCCTTTGCCGTATCGCCCGCGATGAGTGTGGTCGCATCCTTGGTGGTTTCCGTACGGTGTACGTGGCCGAGCTGATCAAGCGTCGCATGCTCCAATGAAACGCCGGTCTGCGATGAGATGACGGTCGCACCAGTCAGCGCAGCAAGGTCGGCCAGTTGCTCCGTGCGCGACTCGCCAAAGCCGGGCGAACGGATCGCGCAGCTCTTGAGCGTGCCGCGCAGATTGTTGACGACGAGCGTGGCCAACGCTTCGCCTTCCACTTCGTTGGCAATGACCAGTAGTGGCTTGCCGGTACCGGACACGGCTTCAAGAACCGGCAGCAGTTGGGCGACCGCGCCGATCGTGGCGTCGCACAACAGCACCCAGGGTTCTTCCAGCACGACGGCCCGGCTTTCGGTGGTGGCAAAGAACGGCGATAGAAACCCGCGGTCCACGCGTGCGCCTTTCGCGATCTCGACCTGGTCTTCAAGCCTCGAGCCGTCTTCCACGCTGATAGCGCCGTCCTTGCCGACCTGTTCAACCGCGCGCGCCACCAGCGAGCCCACGGTTTGGTCGCCGCTGGCGGAAATCGTGGCGATCTGCCGCATTTCGTCTACGGTCGTGCAGGGGCGTGCCATGTCGTGGAGCTGTTGCGCAACCACGGCACCTGCGGCCTCAATGCCGCGCCTGAGCTGCATCGGGTCGTGCCCGGCTTCCACGTATTTCACGCCCTCGGCCACGATGGCGTGCGCCAACGTGGTGGCGGTGGTCGTGCCGTCACCTGCGACCTCGCTGGTGCGCGCCGCTGCCTCGCACAGCAGCCGAGCGCCCATATCGGCGAATGGCTCGCGCAGTGCAATGGAGCGTGCAACCACAACGCCGGAGTTGGCGACCATGGGCGTCATGCCCGGCCGTTCGATGATCACGTTGCGTCCCCCAGGGCCGAGCGTCACCTTGACGGCCCTGGCCAACAGGTCGATTCCGTTGAGCATCATCCTGCGGGCGGTTTGATGGAAGACGAGGGTCCTGGCTATCATGGTCAACTCACATTGGGTCGGGTGTGCCGCGGCGTACGGCTTCGCTTACAGAAACAGAAGGTGCCGCCGCCGGCATTGCACGCCACGCACGGGCTGTTGTCTTTCAGGTTAGCCATGACGGAGGGCGCGGGGTTGGGCTGGATCAAAGGTTGCGCCATATCAACGCGCTCCGGTGCGCATCGACCATTGTGGGGTGAGGGAAGCGAACGGATTCTCAAGGAGGAGCCGACCATGCTGCGGTTACAGAGCCTCTTGCGGGCTGCGCTGGTTGCAACGTCTCTCGTATCGACACACGCGGCATTGGCGCAGGCACCCGCCCCCGAGCCACTACACCATCCGAGCCCCGATTTCTGCGCGCAGATGCGCAATGCCCGGACACCGGCAGAACGCCGTGCGTTGATGCAGCGCATGCAGGATATTCACGGCTTGAACGAGTCGGATCGGATGAGCGGCCGGGCACGAGGAGGGATGCCCGGCGGCACGATGAACAGGCGATCGTGGCGGGCCATGTACGAGGAGGGGTGTCTGAATGAAGATGCCTCTGCCGTGCGTCCCGTTCCACATGTGCAAGGAGGCGTGGCTTATGTGTCAGGAGGGGTGGGGCAGGATTCGGTGGATGCAATGCGTGGCGTTGCAGCGAACTACAACCTGCGCTTGACGTTCATCGACCAAGGCGGGGCGTACGTTTCAGATGTCGATATCCGTATTCGCTCCGCGGACGGGGCGGTGTCCCTGGCGGTCGTATCGGAAGGCCCGCTGTTCTACGCTCACCTGCCGCGTGGCCAGTACCAGGTCAGTGCGTCTTATAACGGCGTGGTACGTCAGGGCACGCTTGTGGTGCCGGCACATGGAGCGATCGTGCGCACGATGACTTGGCCCCGCTAAAGGACTCGGTAGCGACGTCGGCAAACGATGTGTTTTTCAGGATGGCGAAGCATGCGTGGCGCCGGCATTCTTCGCCCTGCCACTTCATTGATACGTGGTCGTTTCAACCGGGGTCAATACGGCATAGCGCGCAGCAAGCTCCCTGCCGAGCAAGATACCCGCGCTGAAGGCAAGCTCGCGGGAAACGTAGCCTTCAGCGCTGGCGGCGGAAATCCAGGACGAGCATTTTCCACCGGGCGACACGAACCGGCACTCGCATTCCCAGCGCTTGTCCCTTCGCCGCTTTGTACGAACATCCACCCAACCCCGCCCGGCTTGAACGGTCAAGCTCACATGCCCCCCTTGGCTCCGATGGTTGCTTTCGACTGCCCACGGACCATCTCGCGTCGCAACGCGAACTCGACTTCTCTGAACGCTTCGCAAAGTGCCGCTCGGGCGTCCTCGCCAGTGGCGTGGCCCGAGAGGTGGCGATCGTGGCGCGTCATCACATCAATGTGAACCCTGACGGATTGGATGGGTGTCTGCTGTCGAGGCAGTTGAATCAACTTGACGCGGCAACGTACGATCTCCGCTTGAAACCTGGCCAGGCTGCTCGCCTGTTTGATGACAGCATCCTCGGTCGCTTTGGAGTACGGAAAGTCCCGAAATGAAATGTCCAATGGCAAGGTCACGCTCGAACTCCTTGACCCAATGTCGGGCGCTGCCACGACTTCAAGGGCAGAACAAAACTTCAAGGTCGCATCCTGTCAACCGGACGACGCGGCCGGAGCGCAGTCGCTCGGGCCGCGAGTAAGACCAGGATCGGCGCAGCAGCGAATCGTGCAGCGATTTGCTGCCATCCGTCCTCCGCTGTTTTTGCGATGAGCTGTCCGTTACATCAGCCCCCGTTTACGGGGATGGTCTTGGAAGCCGCCTGCGCCGCATCCGTCTTGGGCAGCGTCACCGTCAATACGCCGTTCTTGAAGCTGGCCTGGATCTTGTCTGTATCGACGCCGTCTGGCATGCGGAATGACCGCTCGAACGCCCCGAAGTGGCGTTCATGCAAGTAGTAGTCCTTTTGTTTTTCTTCCTTCTCTTCCTGCTTCTCGCCTTTGATGGTCAAGCCGCCGTTGACCAGCTTGACCTCGACGTCCTTCTCTTCCATGCCAGGCAGGTCGGCTTTGATCTCGTAAGCCTTGTCGGTTTCGACAACGTCCACTGCGGGCGCGGACGTCAATGCCCATTCGCGCCGCCAGAACGGCGCGATATCCAGCGCGGCGCGATGAAACGGAAAGAGATGAAATCCGCGGTCGAAATCATCGAAGACACGTGCAACCTCTTGCCGCAGGTTGTCGAATGCGCGCCAGGGTTGCATGCCACCGGCTTGTTTGGTCGATGCTTCCGAGCCGGTCTTCACGGGAAGCTTGGTATCGGATTCAGCCATGATGCTTTCTCCTATGCAGGTACGGGGAGAAACCATTCTGGACGCAGATGCGAACAACATCTTGATGGGCATCAACCGTTCTATGCCGTCGATGTTTCGGCTCATGGTTTGTGTGCGCATTGCGTTTCACCGGCGATCACGCAAACGATCTCGCCGTTGCCCGAACGGTATTGATAAGAGCATTGGTCCCCTCGGGTCATCAAAAACAGCGCGCATTCACGTTCCTGACCTTGATCAGAAAGCCATGCGCGAAGCGTTGGATGGAGTCGCCGTGCCACCTACGATGGAACAGAGGAAGCACAGATCCAGAGGACACGCGATGATCAAGGTGCTGATAGCGGACGACCATGCCGTCTTTCGTGAGGGATTGGGTCGGATCCTGAGCGATGCGAGCGATATCGAGGTTGTCGGCGAGGCTATCGATGGTGCATCCACCATTGATCTGGTGCGCAATACACCGGCCGACGTCATCGTGTTGGACTTGTCGATGCCCGGCCGCAGTGGCATTGACCTGATCGCCCAGGTTCACAGAGACGTTCCGCAACTCAAGATCCTGGTTCTGACCATGCATGCTGAGGACCAGTACGCACTGCGCGCGTTGCGAGCCGGGGCGGTCGGCTATCTGACGAAAGAGGGAGCGGTCAAGGAGCTTGAAAAGGCCATCCGCAAAGCCGCATCGGGCGGTACGTACATGACGCAGGCCGTGGCTGAGCTACTGATACACAATCTCGGGGATCCTGCAGACAGGCTGCTTCATCAGCGGCTCAGCGACCGGGAGTTCGATATCTTCCTGCGCTTGTCTAGAGGCGATTCACTGGCGACCATCGCGCACGATCTCTGCATCAGCAAGAAAACCGTCAGCACCTATAAGGCACGCATTCTTGAGAGGATGAACTTGCCAAATGACGTCGCCCTGGTTCGGTATGCGCTCAGCCACGGGTTGGCATGAGGCTGGCCGGAGCGACCGTCGCGGCGATGTCGGATTACATTGCTTTTGGCCCGGCACCGGAAGCTGGCAGCGGCAATTGCGGAGATGTGGCCATCGTTTGCGGAATGGTGAGTTCGATCAACGTTCCGGATTCTGGCGACGATTCGATGCTTAAGCTCCCGCGTACGAGATAGGCGCGCTCACGTAAGCCCACAAGCCCGAAAGACAGATCCTTTCTCGGATGGGCGGGGTCAAAACCGATGCCATCGTCCTGCACGGAAAGCTGGACGGTGGGCGCCTCATAGAGCAGGCGTACATGTACAGCCGACGCGCCGGCATGGCGCGCTACATTGGCCAAGCACTCCTGCAGGACGCGATAGACGGTGGATGCAAAAGGCTCGGAAAGTTCAAAATGCCCGGGTACGATCTTCAGTTCGCACTGAATGCGGTGGCGCCGTTGAAATGACTCGACAAGCCATCTGCACGCAGGTACGAGGCCGAGATCATCGAGCATGGAGGGGCGCAGATCGGACGCGAGACGACGTGTCGCACGGATCATGTCATCTACGGCGTGTTCCATTGCGCCCAAGCGTTCGGCAACCGGCGCGTTCGTTGCATCAAGCTTGTGCTCCAACATCTGCATGTCGACCTTGAGCGCCGCCAACGATTGAGCAAGCTCATCGTGAAGCTCGCGTGAAAGGCGCCGCCGCTCTTCCTCACGCGCCCTCGAGCTGATCGCTGCCAGCTCACGCAATTCCTCTCTCGAGCGTTCGAGCGCATGTTCGGCGCGCTTACGCTCGGTGATTTCCAGTCGAAGCTCGCTGTTCGTGGCGCTCAGTTGGGCGGTGCGGTCTTTGACGCGCTGCTCGAGATGCTCGTTCGCCGCATTCAGCTGTTGCGTTTTCTTCAAGGCGCCTGCGCGCGCTGCGCTCTCGTTATCCAGTGCTTTCACCAGCATGGCGTAAAGCCTGGCGTGTTCGATGATCAGCGCGACCAGAACAAAGCTGGAAGCGACAAGACCATAGGCGCGGCCGGCGTAAAAACCGAGATCGAACCGCCTGTGGTTGAACACGGCAGAAAGTGCCACCTCAAATGCCGAAATGACGGCGACCACCGTACACCATAGATTCAGCAACGAGTGGCCGCGATGTCGCCACAGAATTGCTGCGGCCAGCACATTCAGCATCCACACAATGCTGACCGTCGTTGACATGGCGCCGGTATATCCGTTCCCGCGCATGATGGCCGGCAAGAGAGACGGCTGGGTCGCCATCGCAGTCAGCCCATAAGCCAAAAGCAGCACGATGCCAGCAGCCCATAGAACGGGGGAGACGGCGCGCGACCACCTGATACGCCGTGTTCGCTCGTTCTCTTGCAGAAGGGCATAGCCGATCAGGGACAGTGGAAACCCTCCGTGCCAGAACATGTAAAGCCACGCTGTCGTTTGCGGGCCCGCACCCAACAGCCCCGATGCAGAGAACAGCCCAGGGAAACTGAGCATGTGCACCGCCGCGACCGTGGCGGTAAAGAAGTAGCCGGATGACAGGACCAGCAATCCGGGAGAGCGCAGCAGGGTGAACTGCCCGACCAGCATCGCAGCGGTGACAAGGTCGTTGATGACGACCGCGGATTCATAGACGGGAATGAACCCCCAGACCTGCGCGAGTTGCCATTGAGCAAACGGCAATACCGCCACAAAGACCACGACGGACGCCAGCATCACTGCCGTGACCAGGCGCTGCTGATTGGGTCGGGGCAAGACGGTCGACAGGAAGATGCGGGGATCGCTCCCTGGGTCGCTCAAGATGCTCTCCAATAACTGGAACCTGCGCTCGCGCACGCTGCCCCGGAATGTTGGGCTGGACCTCAGGCGTGCTGGCTTCAAACCTTGTCAGGTTTTCCTGACATGCGGAGCGCTATCGGGCTGATGCGCTTTTCGTCCCAGGCCGCTTACTCGCGTTGGCTCGCCTCTGTAGTGTTCAACCTTAGCTTGCAAGCGCACGTATCAATATGAGGCAGCGCAGACATTCCGTTGATGAGCGCCACGCAAGTACGGAAGTCAGGCGCGCGATCGCTGTCTGATCGGCCGGCTGATCCACAAGTGAATCGCTGGCCGTGAGCCCGTTCCGGCTGCATGCACAGGAGTCCATTTTCATGTCGAGCGAAATCAAGGCAATGCACGTAGCAAGCTTCCTGCGGCTGTCTGCCCGCTACATTGACGGGGCACGGACAGGCGAAAACAGCAGCGGCGAAGTGGCACTCGTGCCAGTCGTACCGCGAAATAGTGCGCGGGCAGCAGCGAGGCCATCAGCCCCCGCGGTAAGAGTGATCAGGTTACGCCAGCCCCAGGGTTATGGGGCCAGATGAGCTTGCGCCAGCTACGCCGCAAGGTGCGGTAGCCGCTACGTATCGCTACCGGCAGGATGCGCCGCACGCTCGGCAGCGCAGCCTTGTGCGCTTTCGGCAAGTACCTTATGAGATCAATTGCCTCGGATCGAGTCCGTTTCGCCCCTTGTTGACGTGAGTCAAGCCGTAACCGGCCCTTGTGCCGAATATCGAGGGTAAAGCCGGTGCTTCTTCGGCTTGGCATGCGCTGTGTGCAACGTCGCACGCGGCCAATCGATCGAGGGTCCTGATGAGCCTGCTCGAGCTTCGCCACTTGACCAAACGTTTCGGCCCGAATGTTGTCGTCGACGATGTCAGCTTCTCGGTGGATGCGGGTGAGTTCTTTACGCTGGTGGGGCCGTCAGGATGCGGGAAGTCCACCCTGTTGCGGCAGATCGGTGGCTTTCTGGAGCCCGACCTGGGTGAGATCCTGTTCGAGGGGCGCAACCTCGCGGGCATCCCGCCGGAGGCGCGACCGATTCACACTGTCTTCCAGAGCTACGCGCTGTTTCCACATATGACGGTCGCCGGCAACATCTCCTTTGCGTTGCGGATGCGAAGACTGCCGCGAAGAAAGATTGCGCAGCGTGTGGAAGCCTTGATCGAGGACGTACGCTTGCAAGGCCATGAGAACCACTTCCCGCATGAACTCTCAGGCGGCCAGCGGCAGCGCGTAGCCATTGCTCGGGCCTTGGCTGCTGATCCGCGCCTGCTGTTGTTGGATGAGCCGCTCTCGGCGTTGGATGCTGCGCTGCAAGCCCAGATGCAACACGAGTTGATTGCGTTGCAGCAGCAAGTCAAGGTGGCGTTCGTGTATGTGACGCACGATCAGGTTCACGCATTGGCGCTGTCCCAGAGAATTGCCGTTATGCAAGCGGGCCGCGTTGTTCAGATCGATAAGCCCGAGATTATCTACCGTCAACCCATGACGCGCTTTGTGGCAGGCTTCATCGGCGCATGCAACCTGCTGGATGGAACGGTCGAGCGCGCGGCGGACGGTTGTCTGCAAGTCCGGGTCGATGGCCTCGGTGCATTGCGCGTCAATTCTGCTGAACCCTTGGTGCTAGGCAGCCGAGGCACTGTCGCGATCCGTCCCGAGCAGATTCGGCTTCAGCGGGGACAAATCAAGGCTGCGGATGATCAATCATCCAGCTGGCCGGGCGTCATCCGCGACCGGCTCTACCAAGGCGACGTGACGCTGTACACGGTTGAACTTGCCAGCGGCCCACGCTTGCAAACCATGGTGGCGAACGCCGCCACCGCCGAGGCGGGGCAGTTTCAGCAGGGCGATCCAGTAGGGCTGACGTGGCCAGAAACGGCCGGTGTATTCCTATGTCACTGAACGTTTGTCTATGGATTCCAGCACGCGGTCAGATGGGTGGATGCGTTGGGTAGCATGGGCGGTCCCGACGATGTACCTGCTCGCATTGGTTGCCATACCAACAGCCATCATGTTGCTGGCGGCGTTCAGACTACCGGGGGAGAGTGGTGGGCTCGTTCCTCTTTTTTCCACAGAGAACGGGAGTCTTGCTTTCAGCGATACGGTACACACCGGCCGTTGGCGAGACCTGTTCACGTTGGACAATGTCTCGATCCTGTTCAGCAACCGTCTGTATGCCTTGTTGTTCCTGAAGTCGGCGGGATACGCAGTACTGACGACGCTGATTTGCCTGACCGCCGCGTACCCTTTGGCATGGGTTATTGCCAGCAGCGGGCAACGCTGGCGCAACATTTTGCTGCTTCTGGTGATCTTGCCGTTCTGGTCCAATTTTCTGGTGCGCGTTTATGCCTGGATGATCATTCTGAGCCCGCGCGGCTATGTCATGCGCGGGCTCAATGGTGTTCTGGTCTTGCTGGGTACGCAACCGATTGACGTGCTCTTTACGCCTGCCGCAGTGGTCATCGTGCTGGTCTATGTGCACTTGCCATTTATGGTTCTGCCGCTCTATGCCAACCTGGAGAAGCACGATCCACTCCTGATCGATGCCGCTCGTGATCTGGGTGCGAACGTTTGGCAGCGGTTCTGGCAGGTGACGTGGCCATTGTCGCTGCCCGGCGTGTGGGCTGGAGCGGCACTCGTATTCATTCCGTGCTTCGGCATCTTTGCTGTGCCCGAACTGGTGGGGGGGACGCGCGCCATCTTGATCGGCAATCTGATCAAGCAGCAGTTTCTGGATAACCGGGACTGGCCGCTGGGTTCCGCGCTATCTCTTGCGCTGGTCGGTGCCGTACTGGGCATCATGGGGCTCGCATCGGTGGCAGCGCGGCCACGACATGGTGCATGGGTTCGCGGTCATCGTGCAGCGAGCAAACGTGTACGCGCAGCGGAATTGGAGGCGGCCCCATCGATGATGAACAGGGAGGCATCATGAAGCGGGAGCGTATCGGTTGGCCCGCATTGTTCGGGGGTGGCGTGTGCTTGTTCCTATATGCGCCACTGCTGCTGGTTGTGGCGTACTCGTTCAATGATTCGCGCCTGAACGCCGAGTGGACCGGCTTCACATTGCGCTGGTATGGCGTGCTGGCCAGAGACCTAGCCATGCAGCGAGCAGCATGGAATTCGTTGATGATCGCGGTGGAAGCTGCTGTCTGCGCCAGCGTATTGGGCACGCTGGCAGCCTTCGCGATGTACCGATACCGGCCCCGCGCGTTGACCGCCCTGGTGATCGCACCTGTTGCGATCCCGGAAGTCTTGATGGGTGTTTCGCTGCTGCTGTTCTTTGTATCGATCAACCTGGAACTCGGCCTGCTTACCGTGGTGCTGTCGCACATCACCTTCTGCGTCGGCTTTGTCGCCGTGGTGGTGCGTTCCCGCCTGGAAGGGTTGGACGACAGTTTGATCGATGCTGCCCGCGATCTGGGAGCGACCCCACTCCAGGCAATCTGGTATGTGGTGCTGCCACTGATCCTGCCCAGAGTGGCAGCCGGCGCGCTACTCGCGTTCACGTTATCCATGGATGATTTCGTGGTGACGTTCTTCACTTCAGGGCCTCGCCAACCGACGCTACCGATCCAGATCTACTCGATGATCCGCATTGCGGTCACGCCGGAGGTCAACGCTGTTTCATCCATCCTGATGCTGATTACGCTGGCAGCCTCGCTGGCTGCTTTTCGGATGTCGCGAGACGTCTGGCGGGTACATGTATGAAGCCCGGGTCGATCAGCAGAATCGTCAAGGCGACTTGCTTGCTGGTCGTTGGTGTCTCGTTCGCGTTGTTGCCCCGTTGCACTGCGGCCGAAACGAGAGCGCTGGCCGAACTGAACGTATTCAACTGGAACAACTCGCTCTCGCAGGACACGATTGAACAGTTTCAGGCGAAATGCCATTGCAAGGTCAACCTCTCGTATTACGGCTCGATGGAAGAGGCGCTTGCCAAGCTGGCGGGCGGCGCTCGCGGCTTCGACGTTATCGGGCCGAGCAACTATGGCATCCCCGCGCTTGTGCGGCTGGGTGCACTGCAGCCCCTGAACAAGGCCGCCATTCCCAACGCCGCCAATATTGAACCTGCCTATCTGGATACACCACAGGATCCGCACAACGTCTTCTCTCTGCCCTATGACTTCACCATCACGCTGATCGGGTACAACGAGGCGCGAATACGCGAGTTGGGACTGGACCCGACGTCTTGGTCTCTTGTATTCGATCCGAAGGTGCTGTCCAAGATTCGAGGCAAGGTCACCGTGCTGGACGATCCCCGCGAGGTGATTGCAGCGGCGCTGCGCTACAAGGGCTATTCGGCTAACTCAACGAGCGCAGCGCAGTTGAGCGAGGCGATTGAAGCCATTCGGCAAGCCATGCCGTACTGGGCAGCATTCAATAGTCAAAGCTATATCCGTGAGTTGACGGTCGGAAACATCTGGGTGGCGCTTGGATATTCCAACGATATCTTCCAGGCCAAAACGGATGCACTGAACGCAAAACGGCCGTTCTCCATCAAGGAAGCGCTACAGAAGGAAGGTAACGGCATGACTGGGGACAGCTTTGTCATATCCAGAACTGCCCCGCATCCTGAATTAGCGCACCGATTCATCAATTTCATGCTGCAGCCCAAGATTGCAGCACAGCTGACGAACACGCTAGGCTCAGGTAATCCCAACCGCGCGGCACATGCCTATATCCGCGCAGAACTGCTGAGCGATCCTGCCATCAATCCTGGCCCCGAAGAACGTAAACGGCTCGAGCAACTGACCGATCTGGACAGCCAGACACGGCGCGCCTGGAATCGTGCATGGACCGAGCTCAAGATGGGGCAGTAAGGCTTGAAACGAATGTGGGGGGTCGGCCACAACTGAAGTTCACGACTATTTGATTAGAGCCGTTTATTGCTTCTCTAAGCGGATACAGGTGCTTTAGAGCGAAATAATGGCAACCATAAGGTTACTGGCAACGTGTTGGAAATCGCCCTAACTTAATGAATCGGGCCGTCACTCATTGCGCGTACATGGATAAATCGGCCGCTCTTATTGACGATGAAATTCGGCAACCATCGGCATCGCGCTATGGCAGCTTCGCGGAATGGGTACTTGCTCCAGCAGTTATTGCCGCATTGCTGATTGCCATCATTCGGCTTGAGGCGACGGGGCAGGCGGCTCGCTCACCCTGGAGCATTCTTTTAGCGTCATTCTGCGTGGGGCTACTTGTCGTGGCCTATGCCAACTACACGCGTCAGTGTCGATGTCTTGCGATGTTCGTCCGTAGCAAGAGCCTCTAGAGCCAACGAGGCCAGCGCCGTCTTGAGGCGATTATTCGTGCCTCGATGGAGGCGGTCGTCACAGTTGACGCAGCACAGCGCATCGTTCTCTTCAACCCGATGGCCCAGGTGCTATTCGGATATGCAGCCGATGACCTGGTTGGGCAGCCGGTGGACAGATTGATCCCTTTGCGATTCCGTGCCGCTCACAGAATATGGGTCGAGCAATTCGGCAGGACTCGGTCAAACGAAAGACGAATGGGCAGCCAACGGCAAATATTCGCTTTGCATGCCGATGGCCATGAGTTTCCCATCGAGGCGTCCATTTCGCACTCGGAGGGGGTTGGAACAAAGTGGTACACGATCATGTTGCGTGATGTCAGTGAGCGCGTGAAAGCCAATGAGGCCCAAATGCGCTTACAGGAAGAACTTCACGGCCTTGCAGATTCAACGCTGCTTGCTCGCGAGGAAGATCAGAGAGCGATTGCGGGCGAGCTGCAGCAAGGATTCGGTCCGCGCCTCCGGGCGTTGCACGAGGCGACTGCCGGAATTGCCGAGCAAATGCAGCCTGCTGTTTTGACCGGTTGTTGGCGCCGTCTCGATGCGATTCGGATCAGCCTTGAGGCGACCGACAGATCAATACGTCGCATCTGCTCGGACCTGCGTCCCCAACTGCTTGACGACCTGGGCTTGGTGCCGGCGATCCAGTGGATCGCTACGGATTTCGAGTGGCGGTATCACATAGCAGTCATGGTTAGCGCGGATACTTGCGAGTTGGATGGGCATTCGTCGATTGGCGTGCTTCGTATCGTGCAGGAGGCGCTGACCAATGTGGCGCGCCATGCGCAAGCGCCCCAAGTGCACATGATGTCCACGCGGTGGGCGGCAACTGTGAGGTATCCGTAGCGGACAACGGAATAGGCTACCCGTCGATCCGGGATGCGGCTAAGCAGCAAGGTCTCGGGCTGATAGGTATTCGAGAGCGCGCGTGGTTGTTGGGCGGCGCAGCACACATGGAATCGAAGCCGAGCGGTGGTGTCAGCGTGAAGGTGACCGTTCCGCTGAGTGCACCCACTCGCATATCTCACACAGCCTATGCAACGACATCGATGGATACGTCCTCTGGGTGGTGAGTGAAGTGAGGGGGTCTTGCGTTATTGAGATAGGTCAAGGCGCGCTACGTAGCGTCCAATAGGCTGGCAGCTCAGTTCGCATTGGTTCCGCTTCGCTGTTGAACTTCGGTTTTACATACGTTTAGATCATGGACACTCGACGAGTCGAGATTCAGTTCCGTCACCTGCCCCCCTCAGATGCAATCAAAGAAGCCGTGAGGCGATTTTTCAACAAGCTCAATGGTCTGCCATGCAGCATCGAAAGGTGCAGCGTGAGGCTGGCTTCCGAGAGAGCCGAGCCGCTTTGTGGCGGCCCATATTTCGTTCACGTCGAGGTGGAGATGCAAGGGCAGGAGCTTGCAATAGACCAGGCATCTGATGTGGACGTGTATGTCGCGCTTCTCAATGCCCTTCGAGACATGCATGAGATGGTCAGAGCGGCGGGATTGAAACGCCGATGTGCTGCATGACCATCGGATGTGTAACAGATCCGGTCTATCGATCATGCGAAGCTTCTCGTGCCCTCACGAGATACGTTGGAACTCCTCCGCAAGCTGAGCCCGTCCTCAACCCAGGCGCGCTGGAGCGCCACCTAGAGCAGCTTTCGGATTCCGGCTGCTGCGCTTGCCGGGCATGAACCGCGTGTGGACGGAGTCGGAGAAGGGCGCTAGTCGTGCGACTGAGCGCGCGTGCCACCCGTGCGTAGTCGCGCGAGTCTTGCCTGCAGATCGGTCAATGGCTCCGCGACCACACTGAACTCGCCCGCATAGATGGAACCGTCGTTGCCATCCAAGGTCAAGGAATCGCCCTCCTGCAGGGTGGTTTCGCCCAATGAGATTGCGCGGGCGGACTCGTGCACGCGCAGCGCTTCGCAGCCGATCAGGCACACCTTGCCGAGTTGGCGCGCGACCACCGCCGCGTGGGATGTCCGCGCTCCACGCTGTGTGAGCAGGCCGGAGGCTACCTGTATTGCCGTCAGATCGCTCGTCTGCGCATCGCTGCGCACCAGGATGACGGATGCTCCGGCCGCCTGCCGTGCCCGCGCGGCGGTCTCATCCAGGGCGATTTCGCCGGCTGCGACTCCGCTACATGCGCTCGCGGCATGTGCCAACGGCTCTGGTGAGTTGCCGTCGCCAAAGGCAACGCGGTGACGTACCAGCACGGCCGGATCGATACCCGCCGTGCGTTCCTGGGCGGTTGCCGCCTCGATGATGCCTTCGTCGAGAAGGTCGAGCGCGATGCGTACGGCGGCTTCTGGGGTACGTTTCCCGCTGCGCGTCTGCAACAGATAGAGGCGTGCGTCCTGCACAGTAAATTCAAAATCCTGCATGTCGCCGAAGGCTCGCTCGATGCGTGACCCAAACTCACACAGTGTTTCCCATAGGCGGGGCATGGTCCGCGCCAGTTCTGTGTGCCCTTGCACGCGTCGCCGGCCCGACACGACGTCTTCGCCCTGTGCGTTGAAGAGAAAGTCCACCCAGATGGCCGGTTCGCCGGTGGCAGGGTTGCGCGTGAATCCAACGCCAGCACCAGAGTTCCCACCGCCATTTCCGAACACCATGCCCTGGACGGTGGCGGCAGTACCGATGTTCTCGTCAATCTGATATTGGTGCCGGTAGGCGCGCGCCTTCTGCGTGTCCCAACTGGCCAGTACCGCCTGGATGGCGCCTGCGAGCTGGGCCTCCGGGTCTTGCGGGAACGGTCGGCCGGCGGCCTGTGCATAGGCCCGCAACGAGCGCCGGGTCAGTTCGCGCAATTGTGCGAAGTCGAGCTGTTCGACTTCATCCGCTGCTCCGGCCACCATGCTGTATTCAGCCTCGAAGACTTGCGGTGCGATTCCTTCGACAACTTCGCCATAGCTTGCCACCAGGCGCCGATAGGTGTCCCACACCAGCCGGGGGTTGCCAGTCTGCCGGAGCAGGCCAGACAGCGTGGCATCGCATAGCCCGATATTGAGCAGGGTTTCGAGCATCCCGGGCATGGAAACAGCGGCTCCCGAGCGCACCGCAAGCAACAGCGGAGCACGCGTATCGCCAAAGCGCCTGTCAGAGGCGAGTTCGATTTGCTGCAACCCCGGGGCCCATACCTTGCGTTCGGTTGCAAGCTGCCGCATGGCGTCGCTCCGGCTGTAGCCCGTGCCGAGCACAAACGCGGGTGGAACCGGTAACCCCAACTGCGACATCCCTAACAGGCCGAACGCCTTGCACCCAATGTTCTCCAGCGATGCGTCAGCATGTACGAGCCCAGGCGGCTTGCGGCCGCAGCCGATCAGGTAGACATCAGCGGGCCACTCGGCGTATGTCAGGCTCGAAGGCATATTCATACCTGCTCGGCTTGGCTGAACACAGCGTCACGCAGCATATAGCTGGCGGCAAGCAGCCGGTCGGATGTCAGTTCCAGAGCCTGCGCGAGATCGTTGGCCAACATCAACGAGGCGGCATCCTTCATGCTGGCGAGTATCAAATGCCGGGCCTGTCTCAGAAGCTCATCGCATTGGCGCTCCGCGCGCAGCACATTCCACGTGGCCGCAACAAAGGCATCACTGTCGGACATGTCGCTGCAGCCAGCGAGGTCGCGCGCAATCGCCAGCGCCTTGATGTGCTCCTGCGTGGCGACCTGGACCGTGCGTGCCAGGCGGCAAAGCGTGTCGCGGATGACGTCGTTCCAGCCGATCTGATGGCCGTCGGCAATCAGGCTCATCAGAAAGGCGGCTTCTTCCAGTGCATCGGCAATGTCGTCGGAAGATTCGATCACGCGGGCAAAGCGCCCCCAACGCGGCTGCCGCTGCGCCTTCTCCCGAGCGAGTGTCACGAGCTCGTCGGCTTCCCGCTCCCACGACTTGGCGCGAGCCGCTAGCCTCTGCGTTGCACTGGCACCGGCCCCCGAATTTGGTTGCATGCATGACGTATTCATGACGTCGTGTTCGAGTGCGTCGCTGACGGACTGGGCCAATGCGTGGCAATACGCGGCATGCTCTTCGAGCAGTTCGAATTCGCTGCCGTACAGACGCACGGAACGCATCAGCAACAGGCGTGTCTGGTCTGCCAACTGCGCGACAGGTTGGTCATTAAGCATGGCCTGACTTGCCAGGCGCAACACATCGATCAGGAAACGGCATGCGTCGGCGGCACCAAGCACGGTGTCAAGACGGTCCCCGATGCGGAAGACGCCCGCGCCGACGGCTTGCATGGCGCCGTGGATGAGCGCTTCGCCACCACATTTGAGCCAGGCCATGTGGCCGGCGTCGATACGTGCAGCCTCTTGCAGGATGCCCACGGCGGCGTCCTTTCCGACAAACGACAGCAGGCGCTTGCGCGCGCGGTTCCAGTCGATCAGAAACACGATGCGGGAGCCGATACCTTCCAGCGCGTCGTCGAGCGACGCTTCGTCACCACATTCGAGGCGGGCAGTGCCGAAGATGAAAGGCTGTCCCTCGTTCAGCGCGGGATCGAGTTTCGATTGGAGCCCCTCCCAATGCACGTCCAATGGTTCGAGCATCGATCGAAAGAACTCGAACCGTTGGCGATGCAGGTCTGCGTAGTTCACCGTGATGGTCATTGCTTGCACCTGAACCACCAGCACGTGTACATCGGTCGCGCCAATGTCGTTTTGCAGTAAGAGCTTGTCCCCGTCCCGCGTCACAGCAGTCCCCAGACCTGTATGGTCGAACTTGAGCGGCGCGGTCCGATTCAGCCCGCGCATGAACGCCGCGATGCGGGCGCGATCTTCGGGAAGCACCTGCCATACGTGGGCACCGTCGATCTCCTCGGTTGCGAGGGAGCGCTCTAGTTCTGCCAGCTGCCTGTGCAGATCCATGATCAGCTGGTGCAAGCTGTCTTCGCCGCCGGCAGTCACACCGCTGGTCAACGCGCGTAGTTGTGCGTTGGTCAACTCGCCTGCATCGATCTTGCCCAGCCAGGCAAGCCAGTTCTGCACGCGCTCGCGAAATGCGTTGTCATGTGCTTCCAGCACCGGACGGGCCATCACGCCAAGTTCTTCCGCCGCCCGCTTGGCGAAACGCTGCAGATTTGGCAGGCGTAACGCGCTGTCCACCTGGATTGCTGTTGCGGGCATGTCACGCAGCCAGGCGGCATCGCTCTGGGCCACACCGATCTCTGGTGCCAGATCTAGCATCTGCAGATCGGGGTGCGCTGCGTGTGCAGCAGCGGCTTGCACAACGCTCAGGAAGAGTTTGAGACGATCATTGGCGGCGAGGGCGGCCTTGATCCATGCTGGCAGCAGCAAGCTGCGCTTACCAATTGCAACGACGGCTTCGGCTTTTTGCATCGGTATGCTCAAGCGGCAGACGTGGCCAGCCGGATCGCCGTTCCACGGAATGCTGGGACAAACGTGGAAAGTCTAGGTAGTCGATGGCGTTAGGGGTTGACTCGGATCAAGCCCCCACACAGCACATCTTCGCGGCATAGCGCCACCGGATCACTTTTGGCGGAGGAGGGCTGAGCGTGTACGGCGCTCTGGGTGCCTCATTGCCGTCGCGGCCAGACCTCGCGCGAACATGTGGCAGCAAGCGCGAACCCAACATTTCGGTGTCACCGTACCCGGCCGATATCAACCGGCGACTTGACCGGCATCAAGCTGCGCGCGCCCGGCTGGCGAACAATGATTCTGTCCTTCCGTTGCGGCCACGAACATGAAGCCAGTCTTACGAGACGTCCTGCGCAGGCGCCTGCATCGGCATGAGCGGGGTGGGGATGCAGAACAGGCTGACGGCAGCGACGTCGTGTCTACCCTAGCGGCGACGTTGCCCACGAACCGAGGCGCCATCGAGACCGTGACGATGCCCAGGCAACGGCATCCAGCTCCAATCGGCTTTTATCACCTTGAGCACACGGCGATCAGCGAGTGCGCTTGCGCGGGGTTGGCGTGTTTTGCCGCCCGCGCCGATAGACCGGACCGCTGGCAGACCGCGGCCACGCAGACCCCGGTGCTCTACTGCCTTGGCAAATGCTATGACGCACCCAGTGACGGCGCGCACGATGTTCGACCGCACGTGGGCGAGCATGCGTGCCAAACCGTGTTGTTAGGCAACGTGCTGCGCGGTGGCGTGCGCGATCTGCCGACCTATCGCCGCGGCGGGGCAGCGCTTGAGAAAGCTCGGCAGATGGCGCCACAAGCGTTGCTGAACATGATGGAGGCGTCCCGATTGCGAGGGCGAGGCGGCGCCGCATTCCCCGCAGGCATCAAATGGCAAGCCGTTGCCGGCGCATGCGCCGAAACCAAGTATGTGGTCGTGAATGCCGACGAAGGTGACCCGGGCGCGTTCTCTGACCGGTTCCTGCTGGAGGACGATCCGTTTCGCCTCATTGAGGCCACTGCGATTGCCGCACACGCAGTAGGCGCGCGACGCGGTTACATCTACATCCGCAAGGAGTACCCGGATGCGGTGCGGGTCATGTCGCATGCACTGGAACAGGCGCGTGTGGCTGGCTGGCTCGGGCCGACACTCGAACTCGAGCTGGTGGTGGGGCAGGGCGCCTACATCTGTGGAGAAGAGACGTCCCTGCTGAACGCGCTGGAAGGCCGCCGTCCGGAAGTGCGGCCAAGGCCTCCGCAGATCAGCGAGCGCGGACTGTTTGGCGCCCCCACGCTGGTACACAACGTCGAGACCTTGTGCGCGATCCCCTGGATCGTGACCCATGGCGCCGCTGCGTATGCCGCCCTCGGCTTCTCCAACAGCCGAGGCACCAAGTTGTTGTCTTTGAATTCTCTGTTTTGTCGCCCTGGGCTTTATGAAGTCGAGTTCGGCATCAGTCTGGCGGATGTCGTCGAGCAGCTCGGGCAAGGGTTGCGTCGTGGCAAGCTGAATGGCTTGATGGTCGGTGGCCCGTTGGCCGGCATCGTTCCACCGACATTGCTCGACACCCGGCTCGGCTACGAAGAGATGCAGGCCATCGATTGCGCCGTGGGGCATGGCGGCGTCATCGCGTTTGCCGACGACACGTCCATCCCACGCATCGTTGCCCAGGTCTTGCGTTTCGGCGCTCGCGAGTCCTGCGGCAAGTGCACGCCCTGTCATCTTGGTACGCCCATTCTTGCGGCGATGGCGGATGCGGCGGCCAACCGTCTGCCAGTTGATGCGGACCGTTTTCGCCGGTTGATTGATGCATTGGCGGCGACCAGCCTTTGCGGGCATGGCCGGGGGCTGGCCGAGTTTGTCCAGTCTGTGCGCCGCCACTATCCGTCGGAGCTGCAAGCATGGTGCGACTGACAATCGACGGCAGCCCATTGGAGGTGGCGGAAGGCGCCTTGCTGATCGACGCGCTGTCGGCGGCGGGCAAGGCAGTTCCGCACGTGTGCCACGACAAACGCCTGGTGCCTTCTGGCGCGTGCCGCCTGTGTCTCGTGGAGGTCGAAGGCCAACGGCGGCAGGTTGCGAGTTGCACAGCCGAAGTAGCTGAAGGCATGGTCGTGCAGACGCGCAGCCACGCGCTCGACACACTGTGCCGCACGAATCTGGAGCTCATCGCCGCGCGCTATCCGCGAACGGCGTATGCCGCAGATCCGAAGCACCCGTTCCACCGTCTGCTGGCCGAATACGGTGTGCCGCCCGGGGGCAAGCACGAGGACGGATTTTTTAAAGATGACAGCCATCCCTACCTTGGCGTCGGCATGGAACGCTGTGTCCATTGCGACCGCTGTGTACGCATCTGCGAGGAAGTGCAAGGGCAATTCATCTGGGAGACGATCGGGCGCGACGATACGACGCGCATTGCAATCGGCAAGGGGCCTACGTTGCTCACGGCGGGGTGCGTCAGTTGCGGCGCCTGTGTAGACAGTTGTGCCAGCGGAGCCTTGTTCGACAAACGGTCCGGCGTCAAGCCTACGGCTTGGACCCGTACGACGTGCGCATACTGCGCAGTCGGCTGCCAAATGGAAGTCGGAACGGCCGGTGGCCGCATAGTCCTGGTGCGCCCTGCAGATAGCCCCGTCAATCGCGGGCATCTCTGCCTCAAGGGGCGGTATGCGTTTGAGTACAACCACGCCCCAGACCGTGTCACCCAACCGATGCTGCGGCGTAATGGAAGGTGGCAAGCGGTGGGGTGGAATGAGGCGCTTGGCTTCACGGCGTCACGGCTACAAGACATCATCGCCACAAACGGGGCGGATGCCATTGGCGTACTCGGATCGTCACGGGCGACCAATGAGGAGAATTACCTGGCGCAGAAGTTCGCCCGCGTGGTGCTGTGCACGCACAACGTCGACTGTTGCGCCCGCGTTTGCCATACCCCCAGTGCGAAAGCGCTGAAGACGATGCTTGGCATTGGCGCAGCCACCAACACCTTCGACGATATCGAGCATGCGAGCGCGTTCCTGATCTGCGGCGCGAACCCGACCGAGAATCATCCGGTCGTCGGAGCGCGCATCAAGCAGGCCGTGTTGAGGGGAGCGCAGCTTGTGGTCATCGACCCGCGCCGTACCGAACTGGCGGCGTTGGCCGACGTGCATCTGCCAGTGCGCGCTGGCAGCAACGTGCTGCTGTTCAACGCGTTGGCCGCCGCGATCATCGAGGAAGGGTGGGTTGATCGCACGTTTCTGTCCGAGAGGGTCATCGGCTTCGATACCTTCGCTGCGCATGTCGCGCACTACGCTCCCGAGAGCGTTGCCGAACGATGTGGCGTGTCGGCTCCGGCCATTCGTGCCGCCGCCGGAATCTACGCCAAAGGGCAGCCCGCCATGTGTTTTCATGGCCTGGGCGTAACCGAACACCTGCAAGGCAGCGAAGCGGTGATGGCACTCATCAACCTGGCGCTGCTGACGGGCAATCTCGGTCGGCCGGGCAGCGGCAGGGGTAAGCGTCCTTTTCGTGCAAAATCTGGCGGTTCCGTCTGAGTTTTCCTTGTAGATCAGTGGCTTGGAAATTCAGCGATTTCGCGACAGTCGTCCTTTTTGTGCGGAATCTGGCGGTTTCATACTGCTGGCCCAGGCAAACCTAGCTGTGTCCGGAAGGCCTGGCTGAGGGTGGGCAGCATATTCACTGCGCAGTGAATATGTCGTTTCTGCCGAATATTGGCGGTGGCAGAGCTCCCGCCTGACATGCAGCGACTCACCCCTTACGCTGCCGGGCCCGCCACGCCGAGCTGCGCCCGGTAATCGGTCAGCATGACTTGCTGCGCCTCGAGAAGCGCGGAAAGCTTGGCCAACTCTCCAACCATGTTCTCGCGTTCCGTTCGCGCCGCCGCCAGCTCTCCCACTTGCGCCTGGACTGTGGCGCGCAGAGCATCACGCTCTGCTTCCATTCGGGCTCGATCGGCGCGCGCTTGGTCGAGTGCGAGTTGGGCCTGTTCGCCGCGCATCTCCAGCTCGCGAACGCGCTTCGCCGCGGTCCCGGCTTCGGTGACCAGCCGCGCGCCATCCTTGTTCAACTGCGTGATCTCTCCCTGCTTGACGATCAGCGTCTGGTTGGCCTGCCGGATTTCCGCCTGCAGTTGTTGAACCTGCTGCTCGTGCCGGCGGGCGTCCTGATCCCGCTGCTCCTTGCTGGCATTGCGGAAGTGCTCCAGTGCCTGGTGTGCGTGCTGCAGCTTGTCCTCCAGCGAGCGACGGAAGCCTTCATGCTCGGCCAGCCGGGCCGTGAGGTCCTGGAGCTGCTGTGCCGAGCGTTCAGCCTCGATGGTGCGCTGCTGCAGCGCCGTCTGCGTGTCACTTTGCGCGGCCCGCACGTTGGCAATGGTGGCGTGGGCCTGCGCCAGCTCGGCGCGAAGCGCGGCGAGGTCTGCGGACAGCTTGTCGGCCTCCGCCCGGACTTGCTGGCGCTGCGCCGTGGCGGCAGCAACCTGTTGGTCGACCACCGCCTGTCCTTCTTCATGCAGGCGCGCAGCCAATCTGCCGACCAGATCCAGGATGGCGTCGGAGGTCGTGCCAGCCCGCTTCAGCGCCGTGCCTTCCTCCTCTTCCAGTTCCTTCAAATAGCGGTGGATGGTCGTCTTCGAGCCCGTGTTGCCCAACGCGATACGTATCGCATCGATCGACGGGTGCTGCCCCTGGGCGAGCAGCGAATCGCGAGCACGCTTAATGTCAAGACGACTGAGTCCGGCACGGGCCATGGCGTTAGAATTTGATACGGTATTACGTACTATGTATATACGTATTAATTTGAGGCGTCAAGGCGCCTCACTGGAGCCAATCTCTCACACGTGATAATGGCGGATTATCACGTGTGAAACCTCTCACATAGGGCTCCAGTCCAAACCTTCGGTACGAAACTCCAGAAAAGCGCGATTCTCGAAATGCTGGCCGCGCTCACCTGTCTCACGGCGGAAGGCGACAGTACGTTGCGGCCGGCAACGCGAAAACTCACCTTGCGTAGCCGCGGTTCGTCGTTAGGCGAGATGCCAAGTGCCACACCCCAAAAACGTTCACCTTTCCACGGCAACGTATGGTGGTGCCCCAGCAGCCAATCTCCGCTGGTCTTGCATCTGTCGGGCCGGCTCGCATGCTTGTCAAATGCGAGACGCCAAGCCTCGCTATACGCGCACCCAGCTCGCTAATCGACGAACGGAAACCGGAGTGAGAACCGGGTGACGCTGCCAGGGAATGTCGCGACCGATGCAGTGCCCGCATGCAACTCCATGATAGATCTCACGATGGCGAGCCCTAAACCGGTCGACTGATCAGAGTGGGAACGCGCTTGGTCGCCACGATAGAACCGATCAAAAACGCGTTCCCTATCCTTGTCAGGTATCGGGACGCCCTGATTCAATACGTGCACTGTGACAGAGTCTTCGTCACGCTGACAGTTCAAGCTCACGACCGAGCCATTGTCAGCATGGCGGACCGCGTTCGAGAGCAGGTTGCCGACGGCGCGCCGGAACATGGTCAGGTCGGCACTCACACTGCCGGACGCCGAGACCTCAATCTTCACGCCCTTGTCTTCACCCAGTACGGCAAAGTAACTCGCCAGCTTGGACAATTCGGTGCCGAGCTCGATTGGCACACGGTCCAGTTCGACCGTTGCCGCATCGGCGCGCGCCAGGAAGAGCATGGAGTCGATCATGCGCGAGAGGCGCTGATATTCCGCCAAGTTGTCCTCCAGCAGGGTCACGTAGTCGGCTACTTCTCGTTCACGCGAGAGCGCCACCTCGGTGTGGCCGATCAGGTTATTCAATGGCGTGCGCAGGTCGTGCGCGAGATCGGCGGAAAAACGATACAACCGCTCATAGCCCGACTCCAGTCGCTCCAGCATGGCATTGAATGCGACGCCAATTTCGTGGACTTCCGTTGGCGTACTGGGGGCGTCGACGCGGTAGCTGAGTCGTTCGACGTTAATCCGGTGCACTTGCTGAATCAGTGCCTGTGCTGGCCTGAGTTCACGCCGGGTGATCAAGGCACCAAGAAGCGCAGTGAGAACCGCGCCCACCAGAATGCCGACGACGATGCTATTGCCCAGCCGGATCACCACCTGGCGCCGATCGTTTCCGTTCTTGGCCACCGATACTGTGGCGAACGGTACGCCATCACTCGCCTCGACGATACGCTTCCCCATGATCCATGTGCCGTCGTCATGAATTCCGGACCCAGTGGCAGCCAGATCGAAATCCGATCGCAGGCCGTCAGCCGTTCGATAGACGAGCCTGCCTTGCGGTGTTCGGAGTCTCAACGCCAAACCATCGTATCCCCTGACCAGATCGAACAAGCTGTGTTCGAATTTCTCGGTCTGCTCAAGGCTGCCAGCGTCTCGGACCAGGTGGCTCACCTGCGTCAGCTTGGCCTCGATGATTTCTACGTCCCGCGAGCGTAGTTGAGTATCCAGGGCGTAGTAGGCGTAGGCCCCCATGCTAGCCAGCGCAAACGTGACCAGGATCGAGAATAGCGAGGTCAGCCGACCGATCAGTGAACGCGCCACGTCTCATTTTCCGCGATGAGGATCAAGGACATAACCCATGCCCCGGACGGTATGGATCAGTTTGGTATCGAACGGCTCATCGAGCTTGGCGCGAAGACGGCGTATCGCCACGTCCACGACGTTCGTGTCGGTATCGAAGTTGACATCCCAGACGTGCGAGGCGATGGACGTGCGGGAAAGCACCTCCCCACTGCGGCGAGCCAACAGATGGAGCAGGACGAACTCCTGGCTGGTCAACTCCACCTTGACGCCGGCGCGTACGACTTTGCGGCCAAGGACATCGATATCGAGATCGCCGACGCTCAGATGCTCGGATTCGCGACCGCTGCTTTGCCGCAGGCAGCGGCGAATTCTGGCGAGCAGTTCGGCAAACGCGAACGGCTTCACCAAGTAGTCGTCGGCGCCGAGTTCGAAACCACGTACCCGATCGGCCACGTCATCCCGCGCCGTCAGAAACAGAACCGGGACATCACTCTTCTGCCGGATCATCTTGATCACGCTCCAGCCGTCTGCACCCGGCAGCATGACATCCAGCAGGATCAGGTCGTACCGCACCTCGCTGGCGAGATGCGCCCCGTCCATGCCGTTTGCGGCAATATCGACAACAAATCCGGATTCAGTCAGGCCCTTGAGCAGGTATTCCGCGGTTCGAGCCTCGTCCTCGATGACCAGTATTTTCAATGAGAGTGTCCTTGATGACCGTGGCGTTCGTCGGGTTGGCCGCTCGTCGCAGCAGCAATAGGCTCGCTGGGCCGGAAATGCGTCACGGCATCCGCCTGCGCGCACGGCCGCAGTTCGAACTGGATGGTGATATGCGTGATGCCGAAGCGTTCGGCAAGCCGGTCTCGGGCGACCGGCAGAATGTCGCGTTCGGGATTGACGGCGGGTTCGTTGACCAAGTGCACCGTCAAGCTGGTCTTGCCGCTCGTCAAGGACCACACATGCAGGTCGTGCATGCTGCGAACGCCGGGAATTGTCAACAGCGCCTGCTCCACGGATGGTAAGTCGATATCCTCTGGCACGCCTTCAAGCAGAATGTTGATGCTGGATTTGAGCAGGATCCAGGTGCGAGGCAGCACCCACAGCCCAATCAGCACGGCGATAGCCGAATCGACCCAGGTCCAACCGGTGAACCGGATAACGATCGCCGCAAAAATGACGCCGATCGAGCCCAGCAGATCGCTCCAGACCTCCAGGTAGGCCCCCTTGATGTTGAGGCTCTGTTCTCGGCCGCCTGCGAGAACTCGCATGCTGACGATGTTGACGACGAGGCCGATGGTGGCGATCCCCAGCATGCCCAACGATTGCACTTCGGCAGGCGCGCGCAAGCGCTGATATGCCTCGTAGAGGATGTACAGCGCTACCCCAAACAGCAACAGCGCATTGAAGGCCGCCGCCAGAATCTCAAAACGGTAGTACCCGAACGTCCGCTGCTTGTCTGCCGGCCGCTTGCCGATCTGGATCGCTGCGAGCGCAATGGCCAGTGCCGCGGCATCCGTGAACATATGCGCGGCATCGGAGATCAGCGCCAAGCTCTTGGTCAAAATGCCGCCGATCAACTCGGCGAGCAGAAACGTGCTGGTCAGCGCGAGCGCGATTTTCAATGCACGCTCGTTCCCGGTTGCATGGCTGTGGTCATGTCCTGCGCCCATGGCGAAAGCTCCTTGCGTAAGCGGCGCGGACCTTCTGTACCCGCGCCGTCAACTCCATCTCCGTCAGGCGGACCGCGGTGCCATCTCGCCCGTCCGCTCCACGTCCTCGGCTTCGTCCTTGCGGTGCGCCAGGCGATAGAGGACCGGCAATACCAGCAGGGTCAGTGCCGTCGATGAAAGGATCCCGCCAATGACCACGGTGGCAAGCGGCCGCTGCACCTCGGCTCCCGTTCCTGTGGCAATGGCCATGGGGACGAAGCCAAGCGAGGCGACCAACGCCGTCATCAAAACGGGCCGCAAGCGCGTAAGGGCCCCGGTGCGGATCGCGGTATCGAGCGATTGACCTTCTTCGCGCAGCGACCGGATGAACGACAGCATCACCAGACCGTTGAGCACCGCGACACCAGAGAGCGCGATAAAGCCGACCGCCGCCGAAATGGAGAGCGGTATGCCTCGCAACCACAACGCGAGAATACCGCCAGTCAACGCAAACGGAATGCCGGTGAACACGAGAAGCCCGTCCTTCACGTTGTTGAACATCGCAAAGAGCAGGACAAACACGAGCAGCAGCGCAACCGGCACCACGATCTGCAGCCGCGTCGTTGCAGACTGCAATTGCTCGAACGTACCGCCCCAGGTAATCCAGTACCCAGTGGGAATCTTGACCTGCCGCTCAATTGCGGCCTCGGCCTCCGGCACGAACGACCCAATGTCCCGGCCTCGCACGTTGGCGCTGATGACGATGCGGCGCTTGCCATTCTCACGCGACACCTGATTTGGCCCGGGGGCCAAGTCGAGCGAGGCCACTTCACTCAAGGGGATATAGGTCGTCTTCGACTCGCCGGCACCGTTTTTGGGCAGTGGCACCGGCAAGCGGCGCAGCGCCTCCAAGTCACCCCGTACGGCATCGGGCAGGCGCACCAGAATGTAGAACCGTCGGTCGCCCTGGAAGAACGTGCCTGCCTCCTTCCCGCCGATCGCAATCGCAACCGCGTCCTGCACATCGCTCATGTTCAATCCATACCGGGCCGCCTTTTGGCGATCGATGTTGACCGACAGCATGGGAAGCCCAGTGGTCTGTTCGATTTTGACTTCCGTAGCACCCTGTATGCCTTGCAATACCGCCGCAACCTTGCCGGCTGTTTCATTGAGCACATCGTTGTCGTCGCCGAAAATCTTGATCGCCACATCGGAGCGAACGCCGGAGATCAACTCGTTGAAGCGCAGCTGGATCGGCTGCGAGAACTCGTAGTTGTTGCCGGGAATCCTCTCAGCTTCCGCCTGAATCGCACTGAGCAGCTCCTCTTTTGTCTTCTTTGGCTTGGGCCACTGCGCCTGCGGCTTGAGCATGATGTAGCCGTCCGAGATGTTGGGCGGCATCGGGTCGGAGGCGATTTCCGCCGTCCCGGTACGGGCGAAGATGCGCTCGATCTCGGGGAACTTGGCCTTGAGCGTCGACTCGACCTGCTTTTGCATCTCCAGCGATTGAGACAGGCTCGTCCCGGGAATGCGCAGCGACTGGATCGCGATGTCGCCCTCGTTCAAATTCGGCACGAACTCGCTTCCCAACCGGGACGCCACGGCCAGGCAGAAGACGATCGCAATGCACGCGAAAGTCAGTACGACGGGCGTGTTGGCCAGGGACGCTTCGAGCATCGGCTGATAGCGATGCTTGGCCCACTCCATCAGCCGGTTTTCCTTCTCCGCCACCTTGCGCCCGATAAACAGGGCGACCGCCGCCGGCACGAACGTCATGGACAGCACCATGGCAGCAAGCAACGCCAGTACCACCGTGAACGCCATGGGGTGGAACATCTTGCCCTCCACTCCCGTCAAGGCAAAGATCGGCAAGTACACGATCATGATGATGAGTTGGCCGAAGAGCAGCGGTCGCCGCGCTTCCCGCGCGGCCGCGAACACCTCGTGGAAACGCTCGCTGCGGGTCAGCTCTCGCTTGTGGTGCTCCTGCGCGTGCGCCAGGCGACGCACGCAGTTCTCGACGATCACCACCGCGCCGTCAATGATGATGCCGAAATCCAGCGCCCCCAGACTCATCAGGTTTGCGCTGATCTTGTAGCTGACCATGCCGGTGAACGTGAACAGCATCGCCAGCGGGATGACCATCGCCGTGATGACAGCGGCGCGGATGTTGCCCAGGAACAGGAAAAGAATGGCGATAACGAGAGTCGCGCCTTCGAGCAGATTCTTCTTGACCGTAGCAATCGCCTTGTCGACCAGCACGGTCCGGTCATACACGGTCACGGCCTTGACGCCGGCGGGGAGCGTACGATTGATCTCCGCCATTTTCTTGTCGACGGCCTGGGATACCGCCCGACTGTTCTCGCCGATCAGCATGAACACTGTACCCAGCACGACCTCCTTGCCGTTCTCCGTGGCGGCACCGGTGCGCAGCTCCCGTCCGATGTCAACATCGGCGACGTCGCGGATGCGAATGGGCTGCCCTTGCGCCGTGCCCACGATGACGTCGCGTATATCGTCGAGCGATTTGACCTGTCCAGGGGCGCGTACGAGGTACTGCTCGCCGCGGCGCTCGATGTAGCCGGCGCCGACATTGCTGTTGTTCTTGTCGAGTGCGCTCACCAGATCCGTGAGCGTCAGCCCGTAGGAAGCCAGCCGTTCCAGGCTGGGCGCAACCAAGTACTCCTTGGCGTAACCACCAATCGAATTGATTTCGGTCACGCCGGTCACGTTGCGCAGTTGCGGCTTGACCACCCAATCCTGAATTTCCCGCAGATCGGTGGGCGTGTAGGCTGCCCCGTCGGGCTTGCGAGCGCCGTCTTCCGCTTCGACGGTCCACAGGTAGATTTCCCCCAGCCCCGTGGAGATTGGACCCATGGCGGGTGTGACCCCGCCGGGCAGCCGTTCCTTGGCCTCCTGGATCCGCTGGTTCACCAGTTGGCGAGCGAAATAGATGTCCGTGCCGTCCTTGAAGATCACTGTCACCTGGGACAGGCCGTACCGGGACAGCGAGCGCGTCTGCTCGAGCCCCGGCAAGCCTGCCATCACGGTCTCGATGGGGTAGGTGATCCGCTGCTCGGTCTCCAGCGGAGAATACCCGGGCGCCGCGGTATTGATCTGCACCTGGACGTTGGTGATGTCAGGCACCGCGTCGATGGGAAGCTTCCCGTAGTTGTAGACGCCGAGCGCTGCCATCCCGAGCACGGCGAGGATGATAAGCCAACGTTGCTCAATGGCAAACCGGATGATGCGTTCGAACATGCCCGTCTCCGTGTCAGTGCTCATGCTCGGCGCTAGCCTTGCCGAGTTCGGCTTTCAGGACGAAGCTGTTCGCGGTGGCATAGCGCGCGCCGGCGCTCAGGCCTTCCGTGATCTCCACCACTTTGCCAGTAGAACGCCCGGTCTTGACTGGCTGGGCGACGAAACCGCCCGGCACCGCAACGAACACTGCCGGCTTGCCATTAACTTCCTGGATCGCATCCGCCCTGACTGCAACAGGGACTTGAACGGCTGGCCCCAAGACCTGCACCGTCACGAACAGGCCAGGACGCCAAGCCATGCCGGGGTTCGCCAGCGTGACGCGGGCCTTTGCCGTGCGCGTCTGCTCACCAAGCAGTGAGCCCACATAGGACACCGAGCCGGTCGCCTTGCTGTCGAAGGCGGTCGAGCCGATCGTGACCTGCTGACCGACGCGAACATTGCCCAGATCCTTGGCCGCCACCACGAACTCCGCCCACACGGAGGACAGATCGGAAATCGTGAAGACGTTCGCATCCTCCTTGACGGCTTCACCGATTGCCAGATGCTTTTCCACCACCATGCCGTCGAATGGTGCGCGCAGCTCGAATCGGTTCAGGGCCGTCGTGGCCGGTGCGGCCCCGATCGCAACCAGTTTTTGCTGCGCGTTCTGCACGGCGATTTGCGCCTCCTGCAGTGCCGTCTGGGCCTGCAGGTAATCCTGCTCCGCGGAGATCTTCTCTTCCCACAGGCGCTTCTCGCGCGCGTAGGTCGTCTGAGCCAGGCTCAAGCGCTTCTGGGCCGCAAGCAGTTCGCTTCTTTGCTCGGACAGGGCGGTGCTCGCAATGACCGCCAATACCTGTCCGCTCTTGACCTGCTCGCCGATATTGGCGGGGACACGCTCGACGACCCCCGCAAGACGCGGTACCACATGGGCCGTGCGGTCTTCATTGAAGCGGATTTCTCCCGGGAATTGCACGCCCGACTGGACCGCTGCAGCGCCTGCGACTTCCACACCCACGCCGGCTTTGGCGATCTGGTCGACTGTCAATTCGATCTTGCCTTCCTCCTTGGAGAAGGCAACCGTCATCGGTTTCTGAACGCCCGGCAACATGACGGACGCGGTCGCGCCAAAAACGTGGGGCTCGGCAATGGCGGCCTCGCTCTCCAGGCTGTCTTTCGTGATCTTGAAGCCGATCGGCATCGATTCGCCGGTTACTCTCTTGATGGCGCCACTGGCCGAGATATTGGCAACCAAGGGCTTGCCGTCTCGGACGACCCACAGCTTTAGCTTGGGCTCCCCACCGTCCTCGGCCATGCCGAACTCGACGGTAGCGTCGCCAGCAGCGTAGACATTACCGCCGTGTGGGCCCTTCTTCGGCGCGTCATGGTGCTCCTGGTCGCCATGTGCTACCGCGTCTTCATGCTTGCCTTGCGACGGCTCGCCGTGGTGTTCGCGGTCCTGGTGACCGGCGGATTCTGCGTGTTCGGCCGCCTCGCGAGCGGACTCATTGCCCTCTGTCGAGCGCCCCAAAAATAGAACGGTGCCGGTGGCGATCAGGCCCGCAGCCACTAGAGCCGCGATCGCAGTCTTCTGCTTATTCGTAATAGACATGGTTCGGATTCTGAGTTAGCGGCCTAGCAGGCGGTCGACGGTCGTCGCGGATTGATAGACCTTCGCCAACACGTCGAGATAACGGATGCGTGCTTGGAACAACGTTCTTTGTGCGTCCAGCACGTCCAGAAAATTGAACTTCCCGGCTTCGAAGCCCCGTGCCGCTGCGCTATAGGCTTGCTCGGCGGCCGGCAGGATCGTCTCTTTGAGCGTCTGCGCGGAGCGACGAGAGACCGTCAATTCGTTCGACGCTTGCTGCATCTCATTGGAGAGCCGGATGCGGTTCGCCAGCACCTCGTCCTGCGCCTTGTCGGCACGCCGGATGGCCTCGTACAGGTTGCCCTGATTGCGATCGAACAAGGGCAGCGGAATCGACACGCCTAGCACCGCCATGTTGCGATTCGCGCTGTTGTCGCGCTTGGCGCCCACGCTGACGGTCACATCGGGGTATTGGCGGCTGCGCTCCACGCCCACCAGGGCTTGCCGGCGATCCAGCTCGACCTGGTCGGCCAATACGAGCGGCGAGTGGTCGAGCTCGGTCAGCAGCTCCGTGAGACCGGGCCGTGACGGCAGCGCGTCGAGGCTACCCTGCGCCGCGGAGAACTGCGGCGTGGCGTTGCCCCAGAGCGCTGCAAGCGAGGCCCGTGCGGAACGCAGTTCGGCGTTGGCGTTGTCGAGTTCGAGTTCGGCGTTGGCTTGCTCGACCTTTGCCTTGGTTTCTTCGACCGGCGAGATCTTGCCCGCTGCCACTCTGCGCGTTGCTGCCTGCGCGCCCTTGGCGGCCAAGTCCGCCGAGGCCTGCGCGAGCTTGACCCGTTCCTGGGCAACCAGCACTTCAAAGAAGCCGCGAATCACGTTGGATCGCAGTTCGGCCCGCGTTGTCGCCAGTTGCGCTTGCGCGAGTTCCCGGCCTTTTTCGGCCGCGACGATACGCGCCGAACGCTTGCCGCCCAGCTCCACAGGAATATTGAGCTGTCCGGTCGTCGTGCGCGACTCCGAGCGCGTGTCCTCCATGGTCGCGGCCACTTCGGGGTTGGGAATGGTGCGTGCCTGCATGACCGCACCTTCATTGGCATCGACTTCTTTCTGCGCAGCAAAAAGCGTGAAGTTACCTGCACTCGCCAATTCCATGGCGCGCTCAAGCGTCAAAGGACCAGGAGCCTCCAGTACTGTGCCGGAAGAAACAAGGGGTGCCGCGTTGGAATTCGCAGCAAAAGATGGGCTGATCACAACAGCCGCTAGCCCAAGCGGCAAAAATAGTCGTCGCATCGAATTGCACCAGGATACAAACCGTGGGAATTCGGCGAGACGCAGGTTCAGTGGGTCTCGCCGTCTATGTGAGACGGCGCCATTGGGGGCGATCCGGTGCGCGGGTGCTAGATGAGGTCAATTTCAACGCATGTGAAACGGGCGGCGTCTGGGCGCGATCGACCGTGTCGAGGCGAAGTGGCTGACCGCAGGCCATTGCGGCGGAGACCAGATGACATACGCCGCAGTCCGTATCGATCACGGCCTTCTTGTCATGCCCCGCTTTTGTGCTGGATTGATGGTGGTGCTCGTGGTGGCCGAAATGCCACTTGGATTGGCTGGCCTCTTCATGCTGGCAATAGGCGGCCGCTACCGCCCAGTTGAACTGGAATGGCAGGATCAACAAAAGCAGGATCAAGCAGAACCGCCGCATGAATGGCTGAAGAAGTGTTGGCTGGCGCGCGCAAATGGCACCGCTTTACGAATTTGCGCGTCAGTTTACTCGAAGAGCGGGATACGGATGATGACAGGGCGAGGTCTAGCGGCGCGCGCGCCCAACACAAGACTGCATCCGGGAGCGAATCCGGCGGCTACGACCGAGACCAAAAGGCCTGCTTGTCGGAGAGAGCCGCGCAGTGCACGACGAGGTCGGCGCTACAGCGCGGTGCCGCATTCGGCACAAAATTTCGCGCCCGGCTGGGCCGTGCTCCCGCATTGACCACACACCACCCCGGTAAGTGATTTTTCGCACTGCGGACAAAACCGCGCCCGCTGCGATGCAATCGAGCCACACCCGAGACAAGTGGTGGGCCAAGGATTCGAGGGGATCCCCGCCTGGGCGCGGTCGTGAGCGTCACCATGGCGTCTGCCGTGGTGACCGCCGTTCGGGCGGTGGCCACCGTGGTGACCGCCGAACAATCGCTTGAGCAGACTCATGCGTTTACATCCGTAGTTTTGTAGCGCTTCAGTATGGAGGACCAGGGGCTGCCCTGCGGGACCCGCTGCGATTGGCGAGTCGCCGGCCTTTGAAAGCATCAGCGATCGTCAATTCCAATGACTGAGTTACAGCCCGTTGGTGTAGACGTCGCGTTGTGCAACGTTCGCGCCGCCGGTATAGACGTCCCGCTGCGTGACACTCTGGCCGTCGGTGTACGGATCACGCGACTGCGCACGGCCACCATCGGTGTACGGGTCGCGCGGGCCCTGGGCGCGAGCGTTCTCGAGAACCGAGTTCACCTGGGTGCCGATGCCGGCCGCAAACGAAGGCATCGTCGAAGCAAACAGCAGGATGCCGGCAACTGCAATCTTGGACGTGGTCTTCATGGCTTTGTTCTCCGTGTCAGTGGTCAACCACCGTGGTTGACCGTGTGAGCAGTCTACGGAGACGGCACCCGCACGCTCATGACGACCTTATTACAATCTTGTCATGTAGAGCGCCGAGCGGCGCTTGGCTCCGGTGTCCGTGCGCGCGAGTCGCATCGTCACGATTCATGGCGCCGCAGCGCGAGCTCGCGTAGCGCCTGCAGCGTCCTGTCGGTAGCAGTCGCTAGCCGCGCAAACTCCTCCAGGTTCGAGCGCAACAAGGCCTCATATTCTTCGGCGCTGCGAGGGGCAATCAATGTCACTTCTGTTTGCAAGGCGAGAGTATGCAGCGGAGTGCGCAAGTCGTGATTGAGATCGGTGTAAATCGAGCGCACAGCCGCCACGGTCTCTTCGTGCTTCGACGAAACGTCGCGCAAGGCATCGACCAACGGTTGAACTTCGGTCGGTATGCTTCCCGACAGCGAAAGATGAACAATCCCAAAGGCTGTCTGATCGCCCTTGGCTGCGAGGCACCGCATTGGCGACAGGCTGCGCGAGACCAGACGATGGGTGCACATACCCACAATCAGCGGCAGGATCAGCGCCCAGATGAGAGCCCAGGTGAGACTTGGGGTCGCTGCGATCTGTCCTGAGCCCGCAAAGACCGATTGGACGACTACTGCTGCCATCGTTCCCAACGTCGCAAGTGCACTTGTCCGCCACGCCAACGAGCGGGGACCGTGCATGATTTGATGGTTCTTGAAAGCTGACACGATAGTTCGGCATGGCGCCCTGAGTGCGATTCGAACGGTTGGAGCCACCGGTTGTCCGGAGGCTCCAGATTTCGGCACCAGCGTAGACCGGAAAGCATCGCCGCAACCAAAGATGACAGAAATGTCATCTTGGTATAAACGTTTTGCAATGGTGAACGTGCCTGGACGTGTGGTGGAGTACCGCAGGCTGGGGGCTGCGCACGTGAGTACTGCCTGTCACATCACTTGGACTCGATGTGAAGGTGCAAGAGCTTCTCGACGGGAACAGCCGCCACGATCCCGGCACCCGGCACCGTCGACTTTCCGACCTCGACGATGGCGTTGGTGATGGCCTCGACGTCGGCCTCGTCCGCGAAAATTTCAACCTTGGTATGCACGCTGGTCAGGTCGCTGGAAAAGAAATTCTTGTACTCGCCATACCCCTTGACCCTTGTGATCGTCAGGTCCGGGGCGTGGACGGTCGCAAGCTTCCTTTCTAGCTGCTCCAGCAGTTCGGTGGGAACAATGGCAATCACCCATTTGATGCTCATGACCGTCTCCTTGATACCCCGGCTGCTGCGCCAGTTTTCGTTACGCTCTCGATGTCTTCAAGTCCTGCACGTCCAGGAAGCCATCAGCGGCGCTATCACGCGTGCTGAACGTCGCGTGTCCTCGAGTCCTGTGAGCTTCCAGCTTCCAACGCAGTCGGCCCAACCCAACCAACGGTATGGCTAGTCTGTTGGCAGCACGTCCAACTGCCTGTCATGCAACGGTGCATCGCCAGCATGCCCAATCCCCCGAGGATCGCGATGGCGCCGACGACGGCCAGGACGATCCAGACCACCTTCCATGTCGATAGTTCGCCCATCACGCCACCTCCTGTCCTTGGCGTGCTCGTGGCGGTGCTCGCATCTGTGATACGTGCCTGCACCGCGCCACGATTCACTTTTCGATCCGAAACGGCTGCTTCCGCTCAGGCGTGTCGTCGGTTGTCGAACGCCGCTGGTCGTCTTGACCTTGCATGCCTTTCATCATCAGCCACATCGATAGCGGGCAGACCAGAATCAACAGGTAGGGGCCAATGCCCAGCACGAAGGCACGAACTGACGGGAAAACGGTATAGGCGACTGCCAAGATCGCCACCAGGGCAGCGCCCACAGCGGCCATGGTTCTCGTATTGCATTTCATAGCGGTACTCCTGTGGTACTCGGTGGTTCTCGATACGGCCGGCCACCGTCATTTCGACGAGGGTGTCTGGATATTGTCCGCATACTTGCGCAGGATCTCTCCCATCGCCTGCATCATTTCTCCATGCATCTGCATCGAGAGCTTCTCGTTGCCGGGTGGCAACTGCCCCATCATCGGACAGCCGCCCATCATTCCGTCGCCGCCGCCCATCATGTGATCCATCATCATGGAGTGCATGGGGTCTTGCGAACCCGGCTTGGTGCCGTCGGTGCCACGGCTGGGGCTGGCTGCCATGCTCCAGCCACCAGCCCCAAGCAGGGCAAGCGCTAGCGCAGCGGCCACGACTGATTGCGTCTTCATGTCAATCTCCCTATTCGATTGAGTTGGATAGCGCTCACCTGATTTCGTGTGTCATCGACCGAGCGACTGGTCTCTCGGCACCCGCATCACGCTGACGCGGGCGCTTCGATCATCGGCCGCGGCACACACGCTCATTTCGCTTCGGGTAAGCCCTTCGGGCTGCCGCCGTCTGCCGGGCGGGCATCCGTCGATTTCATCATTTCAGCGCACTGCTTCTGCATCGCCTCTTTGCTCGATGCGGTACCGGAAGCGGCGGCAGAATGCTTCGCAGCCGCGCGCGCACTGTTGATGGCGTCCCAGTTGGGACCCGCGAAGGCGGCGCTAGCGGCGACACCGAACAAAATAGATACGGCGATTCTGAGAACGGAGTTCACGTTGGTCTTCCCCACACAAGGTTTCCTTCGGGCCCGATCCAAACGGGAATCCGCAGACATCCCGCCGGGAGGCGACTGAAATCAAGGCTCGCGGCGACGGACTGCCCGCGGATGGGGATCGATCAGATTCGCAAGCGTGCTGTTGCGAGGTAGATGGGCCCAGGCACTGCAACGGGCCGATGGGCCGTCCGGGTAACCGGTCCGGCATGAGGCGTTGGAGGTAGAACGTGTATGAGCCCGATGGCAGCGGGCAACATGCCAAGATCGTGAGCATGGCCGTTGGCATCCGCCCAATGGCGCCCATCGTGCCGATGGTCCGCGCAAAGCGCAGGCTGCGCCTCGTCCATGTCCTGGCAGTTCACGACGGAAACGGCCATCGCCGAGGCATCCACCATGGTCCCTGACCCGGGCGGGCAAACGTATCCCGCAATCGCCACGCGCGTGAACAACACCGTCGCGAGCAACGCTAGCGCAAGCAACCGAGCGAGGGGGTGATGGTGATGCTTCATGTATCCCTGCAAACAGGTGCGTTCAGTCTAGGCCCGCCAAAACTTGACCACAAGGCGGGCACGAATGGGGGACCATAGGCGGTGGGCATGATCTTCATCCAAAATGCAGCGCCTAAGGCACCTGCGCGCGCAACCGCAGCGCATTGGCAATCACTGACACCGAACTCAGGCTCATGGCCAATGCCGCGATCATCGGCGACAGCAGCCACCCCGTGAATGGATACAGCAGGCCAGCGGCCAGCGGGATGCCCAGCGCGTTGTAGACGAACGCAAATCCCAGGTTCTGTTTCATATTGGCAATGGTGGCTTGCGACAGTTCCCGCGCGCGCGCAAGACCGCGCAGGTCGCCCTTGACCAGCGTCACCTGGGCGCTGTGCATCGCCACATCGGTACCGGTTCCCATAGCGATGCCGACATCGGCTTTGGCCAGGGCTGGCGCATCGTTGATGCCGTCGCCGGCCATTGCCACCACGTGGCCTTCGGCTTGAAGTTTTGCGACCAGCGCCAGCTTGTCAGCCGGTTTGACCTCGCCGTGAAACTCCTCAATGCCAAGACGGCCGCCCACGGCTCGCGCTGTGGCGATGCTGTCGCCGCTGGCCATCACCACGCGAATCCCGGCCGCTTTGAGCGCCGCTAGCGCTTCGGGCGTGTTGGCCTTGATCGGGTCCGAGACCGCAAGCAGCCCCGCCAACTTCCGGTCAACGGCCAAGTACATGACGCTGGCGCCGCGCTGGCGCAAGGCATCGGCCTGCAGCGCCAACGGTTCGGTACTTACATGTTCCTGCCGCATCAGGGCAGCGTTGCCGAGGATGAGCTGGTCGCCGTCGACCTGACCCCGCACGCCCATGCCTGCATCTGCTGTGAATTGCTCCACTTTCCCCAAAGCCAGGCTGCGCTCGCGCGCCGCTGTGACAATGGTGGCCGCCAGCGGGTGTTCGCTGCCCTGGTCTAGACTCGCTGCTAGTCGGATCACTTCGATCTCAGTGAATGGGCCGACGCCTAGCGCCTGCTCGAAAGCCGGATGGCCCTCGGTCAGTGTGCCGGTCTTGTCGACGATCAGGGTGTCGACCTTGCGGAACTGCTCGATGGCCGCCGCATCGCGGAACAGAATGCCCTGGGTTGCCGCCTTGCCGCTGGCCACCATGATCGACATCGGAGTCGCCAGCCCCAGCGCACATGGACAGGCGATGATCAGCACGGCCACCGCATGGACCAGCCCAAAGACCCAGCTCGGCTCGGGACCGAAGAATCCCCAACCAAAGAAAGCAAGCACGGCGATGGCCACCACCACCAGCACGAACACGCCGGCCACCTGGTCCGCCATGCGCTGCATGGGCGCCTTCGAGCGCTGGGCCTGGGCCACCATCTGCACGATCTGCGACAGCACCGTTTGGGCACCGACTTTTTCCGAGCGCATTACCAGGCTACCCGACGTATTGAGCGTGGCACCGATCACGTGGTCGCCAGGGCGCTTGGAAACGGGCAATGGCTCACCGGTGATCATCGATTCGTTGATGGCGCTTGCTCCTTCGGTCACGACGCCATCGGTTGGCACCTTCTCGCCCGGTCGAATTCGCAGCAAGTCGCCGACATGCACGTGCGTGAGCGGAATATCCTCCTCGCTGCCATCCGGCTTGATGCGACGTGCCGTTTTGGGTGCCAGGCCAAGCAGCGACTTGATGGCGGCCGAAGTCTGCGAACGTGCCTTCAATTCGAAAATCTGGCCGAGCAGCGTCAGTGAAATGATGACGGCAGCGGCTTCGAAGTAGACCGCAATGCGGCCATGCACTACAAAGCTGCGGGGAAACAGCTCGGGCGCAACAGTGGCCGCAACGCTGTATATGAAGGCCGCGCCGGTGCCCAGGCCAATCAGCGTCCACATGTTCGGGCTGCGGTTGCGGAACGACTGCAGGCATCGGGCATAGATGGGGAAGCCGGCCCACAAGACCACGGGCGTGGACAAGGCAAGCTCTACCCAGCCTTGCGCCGCCGGAGCCACTCCCTTGACACGCCCCCCCAGCATCACCAGCGCTACGACGGCGATCGTCAGCGGCAAAGTCCACCAGAAGCGTCGGCGGAACGCGGCGAGTTCGGGATTCTCATCCGCTTCCAGACTCGGCATCGCCGGCTCAAGCGCCATGCCGCACTTTGGGCAACTCCCCGGATGGTCCTGACGGATCTCGGGGTGCATGGGGCAGGTGTAGACGGTGTCCGGCGCCGCGTTGGCAGTGTCAGCAGCGGAGGCGACATGAGGATGCGTGTACCGCGTGGGGTCCGCCTCGAACTTCTGCTGGCATGCTGCGCCGCAGAAGCTGTATCGGGTCCCCGCGTAGCTTGACTGGTACGGCGTATTGGGCTTGACCGTCATCCCGCACACCGGGTCCCGTTCCTCAGTGGCGGTCACGAGTGTCAGTCGGGTCGCCGTGGCATGTTGGTGGCCCCCACCTTGGGCACGCTCCGGCTCGCCGTCGTGCCCGGGCGCAGGGGATGACATATGCGGATGCTGTTGTTGGTCGCTCATTTTCGCGGCGCCTCAATGCCTTGTGGCCTGTGGTGCGGGCAACTGCCGTGGGGCAGCGCTGCCGATGGCCTCCAGGATCGGGCAGTCGGGGCGATCGTTGCCATCACAATGCTGCGCCAGATACCGCAGGGTGTCCCGCATGCCGCTGAGCGCGGCAATCCGGGCGTCCAGTTCCTGAATGCGCTGCAACGCGATGGCCTTGACCGCCGCGCTCGCGCGCCGCTTGTTTTGCCACAACCCAAGCAGCTCTCGAATCTGCACCATGGAGAAACCCAACGCCCGCGCACGCCCGATGAAGCGCAGGGTGTGGATGTCGTTTTCACGATACATCCGGTAGTTCCCCTCACTCCGGTCAGCCGAAGCGACCAAGCCAATACTTTCGTAGTAGCGGATCATTTTGGCCGAGACGCCGGAGACGCTCGCGGCTTGTCCGATATTCATGGCGTGCTCCTCGCTTCGTGTGCGCATAGCACCTTCGGTATCCCGTGCTCGTAACATCTTCCGCGGGACCGACACGTACCCAAATCTTCACGGTTTCACGCTACACCCTTCCCAAATGGGAAGGTCAAGGACGGTGCCATCGTGCTTTTGCCCGATGGCGATACGGGCGGTTGATCCCGCTTTCCGCGCAGTTGCATCGCGAGCAAAAAACGGTATCCTTGCGAAAATCCTGCCACTGCAAAGAACCCTTGCGTCACACGCCACGCCGGCATCCTTTCTTCGCCGGCATCCTCCTGCTGGTTTTTCTGACAGTTCAACTGGCAGCGACGGCTTACGCCTGTGCCGGCAGCCAGTACCAGATGGGCGGTGGCGAGGCAAAGGCAACTCTGACCGAATCGTGCGCTGACATGGCCGATCACGGTAGCAGCCAGGACAAGGACAACGGCGCGCTTTGCCTAGCCCACTGCCAGGCCGACTCCAAGAGCGCCGACCATGTCGCACCGCAACTGCCGGTGTTTTTGCCGGTGCTGGCCGGCGTCATCGCGCCGACGCCCGTGGTCCATGCCGATGTCCGTGCTGTGCTGCGTGCCGAGGTAACAGCGCGCGCTCCCCCGCCTCCGCTGGCCATTCTCTACTGCAGTTTCCAAACGTAGCCTCCAGACCGACGTCATCCAATGTTTCCCCTCTCTAGACTGGGGGAGCTGTCGTCGTTCTTGGAGGCTTTATGCTTTTTCCTCGTCGCCTGACGCTGGCGTTGCTTTGCGCGCCTGCTTTCGGCATCGCGATGTCGCATGCCGCGACCTCGCAATCCGTCCCTCCGCTTTCCGTTGAGGAAACTGTCGCGCTCGCCACTGCGCATGCCAGCGATGCGGAGTCCTCTCGAGGGACCATCGAAGCTGCGACGCAGATGGCGGTCGCCGCGGGCCAACTGCCGGACCCCATACTCAAGTTCGGACTCAACAACGTGCCGGTCAACGGCCCCGACCAGTTTTCGATCAGCCGGGACTTCATGACCATGCGCTCCATCAGCGTGATGCAGGAGTTCACACGTGGGGACAAACGCCGCGCCAAGGCTGCACGCTTCGAGGCTGAGGCGGCATCTGCTGAAGCACAGCGCGCCGTTGGCCTCGCCAACGTGCAGCGCAACGCCGTCGGTGCGTGGCTGGACCGCTGGTATGCCGAACAGACCGGCACGTTGCTAGGCCACCATGACCACCCGTTGGAACTCGCGTTGCAGGCGGCGACTGCCGCGTATCGCAGTGGACGGGGCACGCGCGCCGACGTGCTGGCGATGGAGCTGGAAATCCAGAAGCTGCACGATCGCCTGGACGAAAACCGCGCTGCCGTGGCGACCAGCACCGTCGCGCTGGAGCGCTGGGTTGGCCCGGCCGCCAACCGCCCGCTCTCCGAACCCCCACATCTCGATGCCCCCCCGCCGGTCGAGCGGTTGGTGCGCGGGGACCTGGATGCCGTGCCCGAGATCACCGCCGCGCAGCGCGAGGTGGGGCTGGCCGAGAGCGAGATCCGGGCCGCTGCGCAAGCAAAGAAGCCGGATGTCACTGTCGAGTTGATGTACAGCCAGCGCGGCTCCGCATTCTCGAACATGGGCTCCGTGAACGTCAGTTTTCCGCTGCCTTGGGACCAAGGCAACCGGCAGGACCGCGAAGTGGCGGCCAGGCTGGCGCAAGCCCAGGCAGCTCGCGCCAAGTCCGAAATCCTCCGGCGCGATACCCAGGCCATGGTCGGCGCCAAGCTCGCCGAGCTGCAGCGCAATCTCGAGCGGCTCAAGCGCTACGACGAGAAGACTCTGCCGCTCGCCAGCACGCAGGCGGAAGCGGCCCTGACCGCCTACCGGGCCAATACCGGATCGCTGCTGGCCGTGGCCGAGGCCAATCACCGAGCCATCGATACGGAATTAGAACGGCTCGCGTTGGAAGCCAAGACGGCCAAGCTGTGGGCGGACCTGACCTTCCTGGTTCCGCTGCCCACCGCGCAGACCGAGTCCGCCATCAAGGAACGCAAATGAAAAAACAGGTCATTGCAACGGCCGCGGGGCTCGTTCTTGTCGGGACCGCCATCTACGGCGCCTACCGGGTCGGCGTCAACCAGGGGGGCCGGTCGACACCATCGTCGATGCCGGCCAGCCCGGCCTCCAGCCTCGGGGCCGGCGACATCGATCCCAAGACCGGTAAGAAGGTGCTGTACTGGCACGACCCTATGGTGCCGGGGCAGCGCTTCGACAAGCCAGGCAAATCCCCCTTCATGGACATGCAACTGGTGCCCGTCTACGCCGAGGGGGATAGCGGTGCCAGCGGCATCACGGTTGATAGCCGTGTCGCGCAAAACCTCGGCATCCGCACGGCCGAGGTCAAGGCCGGCCGGTTGAGCGCGGTGCTGGAGGCGCCCGGCAACATCGCCATCGACGAACGCAGCGTGCAAGTGATCCAGGCGCGCACGAACGCCTTCGTCCAGCACGTTGCGGTCAGGGCAACCCTCGACCCCGTGCGGCGTGGGCAGGCACTGGTGACGCTGTATTCGCCGGACTGGGTGGCGGCCCAGGAAGAGTATCTGGCCGTGTTGCACCAGTCGGCACACGGTCAGGCCGATCTCGCCAGCGCGGCCAAGGCGCGCATGCTGCAAGCCGGCATGACGCCGGGTCAGGTCAGCGCGGTCGAGGCATCCGGACGGCTGCAGCCCAGTGTAGGTATCGCAAGCCCAATCGATGGCATCGTGACCGAGGTCGCGGTGCGGGACGGGATGACGGTCTCCCCCGGCATGACGCTGTTCCGCTTGGCCGACTTGAGCCAGGTCTGGGTGGTTGCCGAGGTGCCGGAAGGCCAGGCTCGCACCATCTCGCCGGGCCTGGCGGTCAAGGTGCTGCCGACCGGGGCAGCCGAGCCCCTGGTCGGCAAGGTCGACACTGTGTTGCCCGACGTCAACCCGGCGACGCGGACCATCAAGGTGCGCATCATCCTGCCCAACAAGGGCCGGCACCTGTTGCCGGGCATGTTTGCTACGGTCCGCTTTGACAGCGGTGAGCAGCAGGATGTGTTGACCCTCCCGTTGGAGGCCGTCATCCGTACCGGTCAGCGCAGCATTGTCATGGTCGATGGTGGCCAGGCGGGCTTTGTGGCCACCGAGATCAAGACCGGGCGCGAGGCCGCCGGCATGGTCGAAATCCTAGCGGGCCTCAAGGCTGGCCAGAAAGTGGTCACCTCCGGCCAGTTCCTGATCGATTCGGAAGCCAGCCTGCGCGGCACCACCGAGCGCATGGCGGCACCGGCTGCGGCCTCCGCGCCCGCAGCAGCCACCACCGAGCACGAAGGCGTCGGCCGCATCGAGGCCGTCACGGGTGAAGGCCTAACGATCTCGCATGGGCCGATTCCATCGATTCAGTGGGGTGCCATGACGATGGAATTCGGGGCGCCGTCGGCAGGCCTGCCGAAGGGCCTGAAGCCGGGCGACCGGGTGCGGTTCCGCTTCCACCTGGACAAGGACGGCATGGCGGTCCTCTCCTCCGTCGCGTCCGCCAGCACGGATCAGGGAGGCAAGCCATGATCGCCCGGCTAATTCTGGCGTCCATCCGCAACCGCTTCCTGATCCTGCTGGCGACGCTGATGCTGACCGCGTGGGGATTGTGGGCCGTGCGTAGCACGCCGCTCGATGCGCTGCCCGACCTGTCGGACGTGCAGGTCATCATCCGCACACCGTTTCCCGGCCAGGCGCCGCAGATCGTGGAGAACCAGGTCACCTATCCGCTGACCACCACCATGCTGTCGGTGCCGGGCGCCAAGACCGTGCGCGGCTATTCGTTCTTCGGTGACTCCTTCGTCTACGTGCTGTTTGAGGATGGCACCGACCTGTATTGGGCACGCTCGCGCGTGCTGGAATACCTGAACCAGGTGCAGTCCCGCCTGCCTGCCGCCGCCAAGCCCGCACTGGGCCCCGACGCAACCGGCGTGGGTTGGATCTACGAGTACGCGCTGGTGGACAAGAGCGGCCAGCACGACCTCAGCCAACTGCGCGCGCTGCAGGACTGGTTCCTGCGCTTCGAGCTCAAGTCGCTGCCCAATGTGGCCGAGGTGGCTTCGCTCGGCGGGATGGTCAAGCAGTTCCAGGTCGTCCTCATGCCGGATCGGTTACGCGCCTACAACCTGTCCCAAGCCAAAGTACTGGCGGCGCTCAAGGCGGCCAACCAGGAGACCGGTGGTTCGGTGCTGGAACTGGGCGAGGCAGAGTACATGGTCCGTGCCAGTGGCTACCTGAAGACGCTCGACGACTTCCGGCAGATTCCGCTGGTGACCAGCGATGCCGGCATTCCTGTGCGGCTGGGCGACGTCGCCACGCTCCAACTCGGCCCAGAGATGCGACGCGGCATTGCCGATCTCGACGGCCAGGGTGAAGTCGCCGGCGGTGTCATCGTGATGCGCTCCGGCAAGAACGCGCTGGAAACCATCGAAGCCGTCAAGGCCAAGCTCGCCACGCTGCAGAAGAGCCTGCCAGCCGGTGTCGAGATCGTGCCGACCTACGACCGTTCCGCGCTGATCAACCGCGCGGTGGAGAACCTGACGCACAAGCTGCTCGAGGAATTCATCGTCGTCGCGCTGGTGTGCCTGGTGTTCCTGTTCCACTTGCGCTCGGCGCTGGTCGCGATCGTTTCGCTGCCGCTGGGCGTGCTCGCCGCCTTCCTGGTGATGCGCTATCAGGGCGTCAATGCCAACATCATGTCGCTGGGCGGCATCGCCATCGCCGTCGGCGCCATGGTCGACGCGGCCGTGGTCATGATCGAAAACGCGCACAAGCACCTGGAGCATTGGCATGCGGACAATCCCGGCCGCAACCTGACGGGGCACGAGCGCTGGAGCGTGATCGGCGAATCGGCGGCGGAAGTGGGTCCGGCGCTGTTCTTTTCGCTGCTGATCATCACGCTGTCGTTCATTCCGGTGTTCACGCTGGAGGCACAGGAAGGACGGTTGTTCTCGCCACTGGCTTTCACCAAGACCTACTCGATGGCCGCTGCCGCAGGGCTGTCCGTGACGCTGGTGCCGGTGCTGATGGGCTACCTGATCCGCGGGCGCATCCCGACCGAGCAATCGAATCCGCTCAGCCGCTGGCTGATCCGGCTTTATCAACCGGTGTTGGCCAGAGTGCTGGCGTATCCCAAGACGACGGTTGTCATCGCCGCTGTGCTGCTTGCAGCCACGGCCTGGCCGATCCTGCGCACGGGCGGTGAATTCATGCCGCCGCTGGACGAGGGCGACCTGTTGTACATGCCGTCGGCGCTGCCGGGGTTGTCAGCGGGCAAGGCCGCCCAACTGCTGCAACAGACCGATCGCCTGATCAAGACCGTGCCGGAGGTCGCCAGCGTGTTCGGCAAGGCCGGCCGCGCCGACACCGCCACCGATCCGGCCCCCATCGAGATGTTCGAGACCACCATCCAGTTCAAGCCGCACGACCAATGGCGGCCCGGCATGACGACCGACAAGCTTGTGGAAGAACTGGACCGCGTGGTCAAGGTGCCGGGACTGTCCAACATCTGGGTGCCACCGATCCGCAACCGAATCGACATGCTCGCTACCGGCATCAAGAGCCCGGTCGGCATCAAGGTGGCGGGCGCAGACTTGAAGGAGATCGACCAACTGACCACGCGGATCGAGGAGGCAGTCAAGACCGTACCGGGGGTCACGTCCGCGCTGGCCGAACGCCTGTCCGGCGGGCGCTACGTCGACGTCGATATCGACCGAATGGCTGCGGGACGGTATGGGCTCAATATCGAAGACGTACAGAGCATCGTGTCGTCAGCCGTCGGCGGAGACAACGTGGGCGAAGTGGTCGATGGCCTGGCCCGGTTCCCGATCAACATGCGTTACCCACGGGACTACCGCGACTCGGTCGAGCAACTGCGCAGCCTGCCGATCGTCACCGACCGCGGCCAGCAGATCACGCTGTCTGACGTCGCTCGTATCCAGGTCGTGCAGGGGCCGCCGATGTTGCGCAGCGAGAACGCCCGCTTGTCCGGCTGGGTGTACGTGGACATCCGCGGACGCGATTTGCGCTCGGCGGTACAGGACATGCAAGCGGCCGTGGCCAAGGCGGTGCCCATGCCGGCTGGCTACGCGCTGAGCTGGTCCGGTCAGTTCGAATATCTCGAGCGTGCCAGCGCCAAGCTGAAGGTGGTGGTGCCGTTCACCCTACTGATCATCTTCGTGCTGCTGTACCTCGTGTTCGGCCGCATCGACGAGGCGCTGCTCATCATGGGCACACTGCCGTTGGCGCTGATTGGCGGCTTCTGGCTGCTCTATCTACTGGGCTACAACCTGTCGGTGGCCGGGATCGTTGGCTTCATCGCGCTGGCCGGCGTGGCGGCCGAGTTCGGCGTGATCATGCTGCTCTACCTCAAGCAGGCTTGGTCGGAGCGGCAGGAGGCTGGCCAGAACACCACACCTGCGCTGCTGGAAGCCATTCAAGAGGGCGCGGTGCTGCGGGTGCGCCCGAAGGCCATGACGGTCGCCGTCATCCTAGCCGGTCTGATTCCGATCATGTGGGCGCACGGTACCGGTTCCGAGATCATGCAGCGCATTGCCGCCCCGATGGTCGGCGGCATGCTCACCGCCCCCTTGCTATCCCTGTTTGTCGTTCCTGCTGTTTACCTGCTGCTACGCAAGCGCGGCAGGGGGCAATCCATTCCCCAACCACCCTCTCATGACGAGGTCTCACGATGAAATACGGTTCCGCTGTTGTATTCGCTCTGACGCTGGCGTCGGCGCCCGCCGCCTTTGCGGCTACGTCGATGGAGGGCATGGACATGAAGCCGGCAGGTCAAGCCAAGCAGGCATCCAAGCCCGTCGCGGCGGAGGTCCGCAAGGTGTACCTCGACACCGGCAAGATCACGCTCAAGCACGGCCCCATCGACAACCTCGGTATGGGCGCCATGACGATGACGTTTGCCGTCAAGGACAAGGCATCACTGCAGCACTTCAAGGAGGGCCAAGCGGTGTGGGCTGTCTTTGATATGGTCGACGGTCAGCCGACCGTGATCGATTTGCGGAGCAAGTAAGAGCAAGCCGTCGGTGGTGCGCGGCCCTTCAGTCGTGCGCCGCCACATGCGTCCGGGTTGAAATGACTCACTTCGCCGGTGCTGGTGGCCCCATCCAGTATTGCTGGTTCCACATCATGTTGTTCATCATCTGCTGCTGCATATTCAGGTACTGATCGGTCATGTACTGGCGTTGCCGAAGCTGCTCGGGCGTCAGGTTGGAGTAGTAACCGCCCATGTGCCCCCAACCGCCGCCACAACATCCCCGGCCGCCCATTCCCATCATTCCGGGGCCCATCATGCCGTATCCCATCATGCCCGGCCCCCACATACCGTGCATCGCGGTCATCGCGCTCTGCATCGTGGCCCAGTGCTGTTGCAACAGCCGCTGCCGCTCCTGAGGGTCCTGTGTTTGGCGAATCTGGTCCATTTGCGCCTGCATCACCTTCATCTGCTCCTGGACCTGCGCCAGTTGCTTGTCGAATTCAGCAGTGTTGGGCGCCGCAGCGGGGGCGCTTTTCTTGGTTGGCGTACTCTGCGCGACGGCGCTTACTGGCACCAACTGGCTGCCTAGAGCAAGGCCAGCGATGACAGCAACAACGATTTTTTTCATGATGTGTCTCCTGACACCGAACGATGATGAACAGGCCGAAATCTCTGCACCCAGCCTGTTTTCATAATGTTCGTCCTGGCTTTATTCGACTTGATGTCGGTCAACTGAGCACGCTTAGAAGCTCAAGTGTGCAAATGTGTCGAGGGAGGGATACCGGCACCGTCGTTTCGTCCAAGAATCCGTGCCAGCCATGATTGGCACGGCAGCCTTTCGACGCCGAGATCAGCGAACGAAGAATCCGTTTCCTGGGTGCCGAATCCGTAGCGGCGTCCTCCGCCGCTCGACTCGACCATTGGTCATCTTTTCAAATCAGTAGCTTAAGTTGAGATGTGGCGGATTTTTCGCGAATCCAGGCCGACGTTCACATAGGCGGAAGGAGTGATTCTCCCTTCGGGTCGTGCATGGCATAATGAATGCGAATAACTCTCATTAACAAAACGCACACATGAACACAAGCAGCACAACCGCAGCTCCCCTCTTTCGGTCCCGATGGGCTCGCTTTGCTGCCGTCGCTGGGCCTGGCCTGGTGGTCATGCTGGCCGACACCGACGCCGGCAGCATCATCACGGCCGCGCAGAGTGGTGCGCAATGGGGGTACAGCCTGCTATTGCTTCAAGCGATCCTCATCCCGATTCTCTTCGTCGTGCAGGAGCTTACGGTGCGACTTGGCATCGTGACGGGCCAGGGGCACGGGCGCGGGATTCAGCAGCACTTCGGGCCGGTTTGGGCGCGAATCTCAGTTGGAACTCTGCTGCTTGCCTGCGTTGGCGCGCTCGTGTCCGAGCTCAGCGGCATCGCTGGGGTCGGTGCCCTCGTTGGCATCCCCGCTTGGCAAAGCATGGCCGTCGTGGTGGTCGGGCTTGTCGCAATGGCATACACCGGCTCCTACCTGACCGTGGAGCGGATTGCGCTTGCCGTCGGGATGTTCGAGTTCGTGTTTCTGCTGGTGGCCTGGAAGGCGCAGCCCGAAGCACACCAGTTGGTCTCCGGCGCGATGAGCATGCCGTTACACGACACCAAGTACCTGTACCTGATCGCCGCCAATATCGGGGCAGTGATCATGCCCTGGATGGTGTTCTACCAGCAGTCCGCAGTGGTGGAAAAAGGATTGACGATCGATGATCTGCCGGCAGCGCGGTGGGACACCGCAGTGGGTGCCGTTGTAACGCAATTGATTATGGGGGCAGTGCTGGTCGCAACTGCGGCAACGATTGGCCGCGCAGGTAACGGGCAATCGCTCGATACGGTGCAGCAGATTGCGCAGGCAATCACTCCGTTCTTGGGCGAGCGCACTGGGACATTTATGTTCGCTCTTGGCATGATCGGCGCTGCCTTGGTCGCCACCATCGTTGTGACGCTTACAGCCGCTCGGGCTCTCGGCGAGGTCATGGGGTTCAAGCATTCGCTGGAACACCATCCGCGCGAGGCGCCATGGTTCTATGGTGTGTATACGTTGGCCCTTGCCCTCGGCGGTATCTTGGTCGCCTCGGGCGTGGATTTGGTCAAATTGAGCGTTGGCGTGCAGGTGATGAACGCGTTGCTCCTACCCATCGTCCTTGGCTTCCTGTATGTGCTGGCGCGCCGTGCACTGCCTGAGCCCCATAGCCTCAAGGGCGGCTATGCTGCTTTGGTGGTGACCATCATTGTCCTAACCGCGGGATTTGGTCTGTATTCCGGTGTGGTCGGGGCCCTAGGCTGATCGAGGGGTGAGCCAAACGAACTGCGCCTGACCGAAGATGCGCGCGAGTCCGACCAGCAGGCTTGCCCCCATGTCGGCGAACACGGCCATCCACATAGTCGCCTGCCCAGTGAAGGTAAGCACCAGAAGCACGGCCTTGATGCCGAGCGCGAGCGGGATCTTCTACATGAGTACCTGCGCCTAGCGCGGGAGAGCCACACGAAGGTCGGAAGGTTGCGCAGGTCATCATCCATCAGCGCCACGTCGGCCGTGTCGGTGCCCGCCGCGCCCATGACAAAGCCGATATGGGGCATCGTTGATTCCGTCCCCCGCCATGCCGACCTTGCCGGAGCGTGCGAGCTGCTCGACCTCGTGCAGCTCGTTGGCGGGCAGCAGGTTGCCTTGGGCGCGGTCGATTCCAGCCTGTGCGGCATTGCCTAGGGCCAGCCAGTGCCGCCGCCCAAGTAAACGAAGTCTGGCCCCCTGAGTCAGGTACGGCACCCGTCCGGGATGTGTTTTGGCTTTAGGATGGCTGTTTAAAGATGAGGTAGTCGAGATAAAGCCAAATTTCGCGCCACAGAAAGTTCGCCCGAGTGCTCAAGGACTCGAAACGGCTAGATGAGGTAGGCCCAGGCAGGGCCTGGAGTCCAATATCGTTAGCCATTGCAGTTGCTCTTCGCAAATGTAACGGATCGCTGACCAACAAAACCGTGTGGATTCCCAGTGGGTCTAATAGCTTCTTTGCATTGACAAGGTTTTGCCAAGTCGTACGCGAGGTGGTTTCCGCCAAGATCGCGTCAGGTGGTACACCGTGCTTGATAGCGTACTCGCGGCCGACTTTACCTTCACTTGGATAATCTGCCCCCGGTGTTCCGCCGGTGAATACCAGGTATCTCACCTGCTTGTTCTGGTAGCGCGTGATCGCCTCGTTAATCCGTTCACGATAAACGGGAGACGGCTTATTACCCCAGACTGCAGCGCCAAGAACAATAGCCGCATCCACGGGAGCATTGAACGACTGTTCTCCGTAACTGACAATCTGCCACGCTACTATGAACAATCCGATGGCGAACAAGAGGGCCAGCATCAGTGGCCCGATGACAATTGCGCGTCGGATTAACAATGGGCGTCGATTCACGTCATTCAACCGGCTGGCCTCCCCTTAACGAAAGGCCAAATCGCGCAGCTTTCTGAGAGAACTCCATCTCGACAGAAGCACATGACAAACACGGTTAGCCGATCCACAGTACCAACAGCGAAGCTAGCAAGCAGTAAAAGCCGAAGAAATGCCATCGGCCTTGCTCCAGCCAGCGCGAGAGCCACCGCAGCGCAACCCAACCTGCCAAAAAGCTCATCGCCATGCCGATCATGCTCGGCCCCATGAGGTGCAAGAATCCATCCGAGTGCATCGCTGTGGTGGTAGCTGCGTACTCTTTGTAGAGTCGATACGCTTCTTTGACGATCACTGCTGGGGTCAATACTACGGCCAACGCAAAGCTAAACTCTTCGGCACGTCGCCGCGCCACACCCAAGGCGAGCCCGGCCGAAATAGTGGCGCCTGAACGGGAGAAACCGCGAAATGGGAGACACAGCCCCTGCACAGCGCCAATCCATGCCGATTGGCGCAAGCTGAGGTTATCGATCCCTCGATCCTGGAGACGGGAGGACAGAATAATCAGCAGGCCGGCTGCCGCCAAGGCTGCGGCTATCAGGCGCGAGTTGCCAAACAGATGCTCGATCTCGAAATTCGCTGAGTCAGCTACGACTACATGCTTAATGAATTGCAGCAGCGTCACACCCACGATACCGGTTGCGAGCGTTGCAACCAGTATGCACAGGGCGTTAGTGCGAAATGCCTGTCCTGAACTGAAATAGGTGGCACGCCACGATTTCCAGAAATAGGCAATGACTGCGAACATCGTGCCGGTATGTAGCATGACCAGCAAAAGCGTCATTTGAGGCGCTGTTGGATCCAGCCCCATCAGCTTCTCGGCCACAATGACATGGGCCGAGCTCGATACAGGCAGCAGTTCGGCTGCCCCTTGAACGACAGCCAGGACAAGGATCTGTAGCAAGTTCATTTGTGCTTCTTCGCGGCAATTTAAAATTGGGACACGGGAATAAAGGGTGGCACTTGGTATAACTCAACCTGACTCGATGCCTGAGCGGGCATACTGGCGTTGCATCCTGGTGGCGCCCAGGAGACAGATCGCGCCAAGTGAAATCGCTACGTCAGCCAAGTTGAATGCGGGCCAGTGCCACGCTCGCCAATAGAAGTCGAGATAGTCGACGACCTGCCCACGCGCCACCCGGTCCGCTACGTTGCCGAGAGTGCCCGCGAGAATCAGCGCATAAGCCGCGGCTTCCAGTCGTGGTAAATTGCGGCGGAGCATCCAGATCAACCACGCGGACGCGGCGAAGGCGAGTGCGATAAAGAAATAGCGTTGCCAACCGCCGGCCCCGGCCAGAAAGCTGAACGCCGCGCCCGGATTGCGCACATGCACGAGATTGAAGAACGGTGCGATCTCCACACGCGTGCCGAGCAGCATGGAGGATGCCACGCTGAGCTTGACGACGTGGTCGAGCAGCGCGATCAGCCCCGCCAACAACAGCCATCGTGGCCACTCGCCTGTTCGTGATGAATGAAGCATGACCATGGCTCAATCAAAGAGGTCCGATCGCTTTGTAGGCAACGCGGCGGGACTTAACGCTTGTCCCCCTGGTTGATGCGGTGCCCTGTTCGCAGCCCGGGCCAAAGCGAAGAACTTCCCACCAGTCATTTGCGCAGCAACCTCAACCCGTTGCCGACCACCAGCAGGCTGGCGCCCATGTCGGCAAACACCGCCATCCACATGGTGGCCTGGCCGGTAAAGGTCAGCACCAGAAATACGGCCTTGATGCCGAGCGCCAGCGCAATGTTCTGCTTCAGCACCCCGGCAGTGGACCGGGATAGCCGTACGAACGCCGGGAGCTTGCGCAGATCGTCGTCCATCAGCGCGACGTCGGCCGTTTCGATCGCCGTGTCCGTCCCGGCGGCCCCCATCGCGAAACCGATATCGGCCCGTGCCAGTGCAGGCGCGTCGTTGATGCCATCGCCGACCATGCCGATGGCCCCTTGTCCGGCAAGCTGCTCGATTTCGCGCTGCTTGTCTTCGGGCAGCAGGTTGCCACGCGCGCGATCGATACCGACCTGCTGCGCGATCGCCTCCGCGGTATGCGGGTTGTCACCGCTCAACATCAGGGTTTTGATGCCCAGCGCATGCAACTCCTTGATCGCTTGGCGACTGCTGTCCTTGATGGTGTCGGCCACGCCGAACAGCGCGCGTACGCCGTCCGGGCCGATCAGCATCACAACGGTCTTGCCCTGGGTTTCAAGCGCGGCAAGGCTCGCTTCCAGCACCGGTGAGCACACGCCCAGTTCCTCGACCAGACGATGATTGCCCAGGTGATAGAGCACACCGTCGATATAACCCCGGACACCGCGCCCGGGCAAGGCCGCAAAGTCGGTGACGTCGCGCAGGGCTCGACCTTGGTCCTGCGCCGCGCGGGCTACCGCCTGGGAGACGGGGTGATCGGAGCGAACTGCCAGACTGGCGGCAAGCATCTCGGCGGCCGAAGCGTCGGCGCCATCCCAGGCCACGACATCGGTCAGCGCCGGCTTGCCGTGGGTGATGGTGCCGGTTTTATCGAGCGCCAACCACGTCAGCTTGCGACCTTCCTCGAGATAGACCCCGCCTTTGATCAGGATGCCGCGCCGCGCGGCGGCGGCCAGGCCGCTCACAATGCTCACGGGCGTCGAAATCACGAGGGCACACGGGCAGGCGATCACCAGCAGCACCAGCGCCTTGTAGATCCAATCCAGCCAGGTGGCGCCGAAGACCAGCGGAGGAATGATCGCTACCAGCAGCGCGACCGCGAATACGATGGGCGTGTACAGCCTGGCGAACTGATCAACGAAGCGCTGCGTGGGCGCTCGACTGCCTTGAGCGGCCTCCACTGCGTGAATGATACGAGCCAGTGTGGAGTCGCTTGCCGCCGCGGTAACGCGATACTCGAACGACCCCGACTCGTTGATGGTGCCGGCGAACACGGGGTCGCCTTCCGCCTTCTCGACCGGCAGACTCTCACCCGTGATCGGCGCCTGATTAACGGACGAGCGTCCCTGCAGGACCGTGCCATCGAGCGCAATACGCTCGCCCGGCTTGACCCGTACCCGGCTGCCGACCGCCACGGATTTGGCATCGACCTCGGACCAACTGCCGTCGCTGCGCTGTACCGTGGCTGTCTCCGGGGCGAGATCCATCAGCCCCCGGATCGCATCTCG